>OGRT01001006.1_pt1 | contig 25528 bp, 13 predicted proteins | sample 1553581 | NCBI WGS metagenome assembly OGRT01 (sample SAMEA2580113, study PRJEB22360) | human gut metagenome | biome: human gut; feature: human-associated habitat; material: faeces | place: Denmark | collected 2008/2010
CCCCGTAATAATGCCATGCCTGGTATCCACTGTCATCTCCGTCAGATAACCCAGCCCCTTTTTACGAGCCTGGTGGATATAACCACACTCTGGATCTGTCCGGCTTTTTAAAGATTCTTTCTCTTTTTTTACATTCTCCGGCTCTTTATAACCAGGCATGAATGAAAGCTCTGCTTCCAATTCTTCCATATATTTTACAGTGGAACGTTGGACCGTCTCAACTGCCTCATAGCGGCTGTCCCAGGACACATTGGACGGAAGGAATGAACCATCAGCAACACCCGTTTCTCCCGATACGATCCCAAGCTCTATACACTTCAGTACGATCTCATTAAAAATTTCCCGGAATATGCTGGCCTCCTGAAAACGTCTTTTTCTATTCTGGCTAAAAGTTGAGTGATCCGGTACTCTATGCATAAGATCAATTCCACAAAACCAGCGGTAAGCAAGGTTAAGAGATACTTCCTCTTCAAGTCTCCGCTCTGATTTAATCCCATAAAGATAACCAATCAGCAGCATTTTTATCAGAACAACGGGATCGATGGATTTTCTGCCAACAGGGGAATAATAGGGGGCTGCCTTTTCGTATATAAAATCAAAATTTACGCAGTTTTTAATCCGTCTCAGAAGATGATCTTCTGGAATCATAGAATCTATGTCAAGGATTACCATCTGGATTTGTCCGCTTTGCTTTCCCATCATAAAAAATGACCTCCTGCAACTGATATAATAAGTATACCATACAGAAAGCCATTTCTCTTTAGTTTGTCAACAGATCCTTTTTGTCACATCCTCAAAAAACATTATTCTGTGTGTTTTTCTCTTTCTCAATTTTTTACAGAGTCAGCTAATAAGTTGAGTAACTAATGCCACCAATTTCTGTTCATCAAATAGCTCTACATCCGAAGAATAAAGACTAGATGCGCTAATACCTTTCAATGCCTCATCAAGCTCATTAATTTTAAAAGCAAAAGGTTCTTGTTTTGGTTTATACTGTGTCATGTATATCAAATTATTTTTATTTCTTAAAACATACCAATCACCGTACATATCTTCTGTTTGTACCAACATAAGGTTAAAACCTAAACCTTTTGTATTTTCAATTTCAACCCACCCCATAATATTTTTGTTTTTGTACTGTGGGGTATATACCACTTTACGCTTACCAAGCATATCTGAAAAACCAAATGCCCTATCCACATCAACAACACGAGTAGACGAATTAGGCATAATTACCTTACACTTCATTTCAATATTTGTAACAGCAGGAATTGTAAGTTGATATGAAAACAGTTCCATAAATTCATAATCTCGCATTTTTGATACAAGTCTGCACTTATCATTTCCAGCCAAATGAATATTATATTCATCAGCGAATCGCTCAAAGAAATCCACTATAACTGATTCAAATTGATTTCTCACCAAATTGCAGTAATCTTCTTTTTCTCTTCTCTTATGATTTTCCTCCTCAATTTGCTGTTGTTTTCTTGCGTCAGTCTCAAGTTTTTTTCCAATTGCTAAACTCACAATATTCCCTAAATCACCAACTACTTCAAGAGGTGGATTTCCTAATTGCCCTTCAATCTCTTCCCATGACTTTATTCTCTTCTGGATAGGTTTTTCTAACATAGCTAAAATTATAGATGCTACATCTGCTCCTAAAATGTTTTTTAACTCATTTGTTCTCTTTATTCTAGAAAACATGTGTGCGTTTCTATATGCTTCCACATCGTTAGAAGCAATATCATATGGATAATCTAATAAAGCTAATTCATAGAAAACTATACCCATAGAGTAAATATCCATTTGAATAGTATTCTTTTCTGATTTCCAAGCTTCGGGAGCAATATATTGTAATGTACCATATCCCTTAAATGACATGGTTCTGGTGGATTCTGAAGCGACTTTTGCAAGTCCAAAATCTGTAATTTTGTATATTCCATTACAAATAAGTATATTCTCTGGTTTTATATCTCTATGAACTAATTTTTTATTGATTGACTTCATTCCATCAACAAGCTGAAAAAATAGATTTCTCAATTCCTCTTTCGAATATGGATTATTTGTTTTTTTTCGCATTTCAATCTGATCTGCTAGTGTTCCACCATCTGCATACTCCATAATAATATAAGGAGGCAGTTCAGGGTATTCATCGCCATCATGTGCATAAAAATAATGTATTACATGTTCCCCACTTATTTCTGATGAAAGTTTTACTTCATTCTTAAAAGAAGCAGCTGTAGCTTCATCGCCAAATGAATATAATAAAGCCTTCACTGCATACACTGATTTATCAGTATCACGCACTGCTTTATATACGCAACCAAAACCACCATGACCTAATTCTTCTGTTAGCGTATATATATTCCCTTCTCCATCTTTTACCTTTGATCCAATTGTAATAATCAATATTTTCACCTCAATACTTCAAATTAAACAAATATCGGTTTGTTATTCTTTCATTTTGATTATTATACAACTTTCCTATAAAAATTTCCACCTCTCGGCTATGTAAAAGACGGTATCAGTTCCACGCCAACGCCGCGTTTTCTTCGGTCAGTCCGTTATAAAATCCCTGCCTTTTTCAGATACCCTACACTGTCATAGCAGCCACGGAAATAGACGGACTGCATTTCCCAGTCCGTGAGCTTGTTTTTCAACTCCAACACTTCGATGAGAGCCGCACATTCTTCTTTCGTCAGCTCCGCAGATTTCTCCGTGTCAAACACGCCGAACACCTTTGGATATTTCTCATATAAGCCCTCAATCTCGGCTTGTACGGCACGGTATTCCTCGTTTTCCTTTGAGAGCTTCGCTATGACAGAGCTGAGATACTCGTTAAAAATATTGCTGTGGACATCGACAAATGTTTCAAATCTGAACTCGCCAGACACCTTTACCACCTCTGCTGTTTATTCATCTGCACCTTATTATAATGCCCAGATTTCCACAATACAAATGTGCAAACGGTGTTACCGTTCCATATCCCTGCTCTTTCTTTCGGGTAGTCCGTCGCCCTGCTCCGGCTCGGTGTCGATGGCAGAGGGGTCTTTTTTATCTAAATTCAGCTCAATGTTGAGGGCGTTCAGCCTGTCCGTTTTCTCTTTCAGCTCTTCCTCAAAGGTAAAGGGCTTTTGTACCTCAACCTTTGCGTTTTCAAGCTGTGAAATGGTTTCCGCTTTTTTGGTCTTTGCGGCTTCCACTCGGGCGGAGAGCTTGGCAAGCTCGTTTTCCATTCGGGTCAGATTGCCCAGAGGGTCAGTGCCTAAATCCACCTTATACTTTGCCTTTCCGCAAAGATTTTGACAGTAGTGGGCGTTGACCGTATCATAGAAAACTTCCATTTTGAAGCCCCGATAGCTGCCAATTTCAACAGGGGGCGCGGATATCCTCTGCTGATTGAATGTCGTATTCCTCCAGGAGCTGATGGAAAATGTTACGTTTTCCTTCTGTCATTTGTACTCTGTGTACAGGTTCCTTTTGTCTTGGCATAATAAAAGGCCCTCCTATGATTTTTATTTTATCATAGAAGAACCTTCTAATTATACTTTTACAGAAAAAGTTTCACACCATCTGGACATGATCGAATTCCATATAAAAAAATAGAATTCGTAAAAAAAAGGAGTAGCATATTGCTACTCCATTAAAATATCGGTTACACTACTTCGATCTGTACTGCATCAATAGAGTATCCATACCAACCAGCATATCCATTTGCTCCAGTTCCATAGTTAGTAACCCAATCCAGCCAGCCTTTTCCGATACAGTGTACACGGTAACGAACATTTTTACCTGATACACCTACAAGCCTAAACTGTAGACCGTCAATCGGGTTCTTACCATCTCCTGCGAACGTATCTCCCGCACTGTCTTTGTTATAATCTCTACGCCAGCCATACCAGCCGCCACCTTTTCGATGTGCTCTGTATTCCAGATAGCCAACCTCAGACGCATTACCTTTTGTCTTTGCTCTAAAAGCTACGATCGGTTTTCCCATCCATCCGGAATAACCGTTAGAATTGGTATTATTATAATTTGTTACTTCAGACTGCCAGCCTTTTCCCTGTGCGTTCGCCTGATGAACTACATTGATTTTACCAGATGCTGTAGGCGTGGACGGCTTCGGCGTGGTGGATCCTCCGGTGCTTGTTCCTGTGATCTTTGCCTTAAATGCCGCCCATGCGGTCTCGTCCACAAAATAGGCAGGGCAAAGTTTTCCGGTTACGTCATAATGCCGGATCACACGGTCAATCGGGATATTATACTGTTTCATTTTTTCCCGGACAATAGTGATTGCGTTTTCCTGCGTTTTTGCAGTCGCTTCATATTTTCCATTCTTTACGGTATCACACATCTCAATATTGAGTGTATTGGCATTTGTAGCTTTCCCATACAGGGAGCCACCCTTTGTATTAGAGTATTTATTACCACCAACACTATACGCCACGTAATTATCTGGTACAGACTGTGTACAACTATCGTCATCTACAAAAATATGTGCTGATGCGCCTCTGTTAGCACCGTTAAAATATTTCCCATTGTTTTCATCGCTATCTCCGTCATTTGCCGTATAGTGAAGTACAATGTACTTAATTGTTGACGTACTCCTCTTATTTCCGTAGTTACTTCTGTGTGCGAGATTTGTTTTTCTAATCATATAGCTACCTCCTTTAAAAATAAAAAAGCGAGTGGATCAATGCCACTCGCAATTTACGTGTTCAATTACCGATTATTTTGTTTTAATCTTGAATCTTTTCAAAATACGATCCTACTAATGCTGACGGAGCAAAGAACAGTTTTTCTTTTTCTCCGTCATGTTTCCCATCTCGTTTGGCAAGATAAATTTGTTCACCTTCCGCATAATACTTGCCGTATTCATATTCAAATCCGGATGTAGTTACACTGTCAGGGACAGGAATCGGATCTTCTAAAGTTCCTTCATGCCCTTCAATAACTTCCATCCAAAGAGTTGGATCAGCTCCTGGATACCAGTCTTCTTGCTTGTTATGATCCTTTTGTAAATTCCAAAGACGATTATCATATGTACGACGCTTGTCATCAGGATTATCCATTGAATAAGCATATCCTATAACGTCTTTTTCCCATGCATTATACAGATTCTTGACCTGTAATGCTTCTACATCTGAAAGCTCTCTTGCCTGCATCCGAGCCAAAAGAATAGCACTATTCAACAATTCTCCACCTTCAAATTGTGTCTGCTGGTTGAGCATTTCATCTTGTAAGATGGAAACTTGTTCTTGCATCTGCTTAATTTTAGAACTGATTTCATCTTTAATCATTGTAACTACAATAGATCCATTATTCATTTCCGTAATAGAATAATAACTATAAGAAACAAGGGGGTCCATTAGTGGATACCCTTGTTCATTCATTACTTCAATTACGGCAATGTTTTCTAACGTATTAAAATTTCTTTTAATAGTATCATATACACCGGATGTTATTATAATTTCTGCCTGAGAGGTTTCAACGCCATCAATAGATGTAGGGTTTATGTTGACAACACCATCATACATAGTACCGTTTGCTAATTTAATTTTCATCTTTCACATCTCCTTTTCATGAACTGTTTATCACATTGCAACCGCAATTACCTGCGCCCCAAAGGCAGTTGTACTAGGACGGTACTTATGCAATGTAAACTGCGTAGTAGTAGCACCGTCAGCCCATACCAAGGTACCGCTTTGCCCTGTCTGTGCTTGCACAATTACAACCGGCGCTTTACTAAAAGCTTTTGGGAACTGCACAACCTGCGTCTCCCAGGTATTCGCTTTTGATATGCTGACGGATATTGAAAATGCCTGTATGTTTTGCTCAATTTTAGTTACTCGACTTGTAACACTGCTGATGTTACTTTTATTCGTATCAACTTGAGAAAGATATGTACCAACATTTTTACCTCCTATAGTTGTTGTTCCAGAAAATGTAGCAGTACTAGTAAAATAAGAGGGTAAAGCGACTTCGAATCCATCCTTTTCAGATGCTTTACCAATGGCCAATCCTTTTCCCGTGGAACGCCAGTTGAGTAACAAAGAAGTGGTAGGTACAGTCAATGTACGTGATACGCTCGTAAAATTATCAGTAATAGTTAGTTTGATCTCATAACTTGTTGTTGCTGCAAAACTTCCCCCCAATGCTCCTGTCGCAATACTTATACTATAAGAAGAAGCAGTACCAGATGTTAAATTTGAATAACTGCTTGCAGTGCTTGCCTTATATTGAATTAAATAAGATTTTTTGTTTTTGCTATTCAAAGAAGAAATAGATCCTGTAGCTGAAATCTTTAGATAAGTACCAGAAGAAGAGGCAGTACCAGAACTATTAACTCGACTTGCAGTAAAAGTAGCAATTGATGGAGTAGAATAAGATAACACTGAAATAGTTGTGCTTTTAGAAGCAGATCTGCCACGAGAATCTTTCACGGTGGCAGTAATTATAATTGTACCTGTAGTGGTAATTGCAGGAGCAGTAAAAGAAGAACCAGAATAAGATGTACTCCCAATTTTTGTTGAGTAAGAACTAATAGTACTTCCTTGCGCTCCAGAGGCGCTAATCGTCACTTTGGGTCTTGATTTTCCTTGTACATAACCGCTATATGTACTATAATATCCAGATGCATCGCTGACAGACAGAGAGGATATTGTTGGTACGACAGAATCAGGAACAGTACAATGAAAGTTAATAATTTTTTCGCCAATTTGCGTATTCCCATTATATGTAATACAACGTATTCGTCCATTCCCTGATGTCTGATTTTTCATTCCACCTATAGAAGCCCAACTTAAAGATGTATTAAACGAAACAGAGGTAGAAGTTGTTTTTGTTGCTACTGTAGTCCAGCTTCCCACATAAAAATCATGTTGAATCGTATGTGTAAAAGATGACGATGCTCTGTTAATGCTAACAGTGATCTTTCCACCTAAAGCCACAGATGTAGGGCTACAGGTAATAGTAGAAGCTCTAGGGATCGTAGAAAGTGAAATAGAACCACTTTTGGATGCAGTACCGATATATCTACCATTCCAACTAATATTCATAGTCAATGAAAAGCTAAAATTAATTGATTTAGTACCATCTGCATTATGTGAAATAGTAGTAGTGCCAGAAGCAATTGTTTTACTTCCACTACCACCAATTGTTGTTGTGCCAGATTTTACCGTAGAACCATTAATGATAATACTAAAACTTTTTGAAGCGTTAGATGAAATAGCAGATGGACGATTAATCACAAGACTATAATTCACTGTCGATGTATTGTTTGCAACACTTTGAGATGTCTGAGTTACGGTCAATGTGACGGTAGGATTCACGGAGTTAATACCCGGATTGTATGTAATTGAAGCCATAGATCACGCTCCTTTCCACGTAAAATAAAAAATCACATGCTAAGAAACCAGCATGTGACTTAAAAAATTCCAAAACTTAAACTCCCATTGTCTTCGGGGCGAAAAGAAAATTTTCCTAATTTCATAGAAGTTTCAATAGTTGCTTGTCCAATATGCAACGTACTTGAATCAATCCAAGCTACCTTTGTTGTTCCACTGCGGATATACAGTCCATTACTATCAATTAGAACATTATAACCACTAGCACTAGACTTAATTACTAATCCAGAGGAAGAGAAATCAAAAGAAGTATTTAAAGTATTTTGGACACTATTAATAGCATCCTGTACTTCATGAATATCAATACTAACACCATCTACTGTTTGTAAAATAGAAGAGTAATCTCCTTCTGCATCTTGAATTCGTTGTAGAATATTATTTAGCGCAACACTTAAACTAGAAGATGAGCCTCTTGCGCTTTCAATTTCTGCGGAGATTGAATCGGACGTTTGCTCTAATCGGCTAAGTTTTCCAGATAACGAAGTGACTTGAGACATGATTCCGGCTGCAGTTTCTTGTACAGTTGTAATAGAGTCTTCGGTATCTTCTGGGGACGGGCACCATGCGGTAGGGGTATATCCTTCTTCCAACTTTAGATTTTTTATATAAACTATGATATTTTTACTAAAATTGTAACTATAAACATAAAAATGTATAGACTTTGAGAAATCGACATTATTGTTTAATGGAACTTTGACGAAGCAACGCCCCCATTGATTAATGGGAAGATTTGTAACTTTATACTGTCCTGATCCAAAAGAAATAGCAGTATCACCAGATTTTGTATAATAGAACCCACCATAAACTTGTCCTCCATTCCCTGTTGCATAAGCATCAAAAGATAGAATATAGCTATCTGCCACATACTTAATGGTAGATAAATTCTGAGAGATTCCTTTCCAGTTACGGGTTCCATCACTTTCATTGAACTCCATGACGTTATATCCAAAAGTATCATCGTTTACATGTGCGTGGTAAGATGTAGTGGGGTTGGTAATCCCACTATTATATCCACCCCAGCGAGTAGCATATATATTTTCATGCTTATTTGTTCCGCTGTCTTGTTCAGATGTTCGACTGAAATCAGAATTGAATAGAAGATTAGTCCCCCCGCTTGCAAGATCTTCAGGAGCCATTGTCCAATCAGTCGCCTTATTGCCTTTTTCGAGTTTAATCCAATGCAAGATAGAAATCCCTGTAACCCCCTCTTTTGGCATACGATACAGTGACGCTAATGCATATTGGCTCATAATCGTATCTGGCACACGATCAGTATAATAGTCGGAAAACGTAAAGGTCTTAGAGATAATTTGTTTAGAGGTTCCTGTTACTGGGAATTGAGCTAGAACTTTATATCCATCAGAACAATAGAAATCAAAGCGAGTAACTCCAGAAGCGGGAGTGACGCAAATTGTAACTGTATATTGCTGCCCTTTTTGATATAATTCTGTTGGATAATAACCTGCTAATTTGTAAGAATTAGTAGAATAACTGACCCCAGATCCAAGTAGTAAGTTTTTCCCACCAATTTTAATATTTGAGATAGTAGTATTGATACCATTTGCAGATTGTTCGATTGCAGAATTCATTTGAGAAGTAGTAGGATAGTTTTTAAGACTTTCTTTTGTAGCATAAGTACTTGATACAGTACTCTTAAATCCTGTTACATCTTGTTTTAATTCTGAGTAATTGTCTTCATTATCCTGCACTCTCGTTGTGATAGATTCGATTGTTTGGGTGATTTTCGAGAATTTCTCACTGATATTAGAATCGTTTAAATTGTATGTAGCACCACTAGACTTTTCAACATAACCACCTTGGATTTCACTGTTATAAAGTTCTACCCAATTTTCACCATCGGAACTTACTTCCAATCGATGATTATAAGTACGGTTATCACTATAATAATGCCATACACGAATAGCATCTACATCTCTGTGGATCTCACCAAGATCAAGCTGTAAGTATACCCAAAGGCCGCCACCGGAGACAGTAGTATATGGACTGGAAGCAGTACTTCCGTCAGTATAGAGGTTCAGATTTGATGCCGATACAGAAATATGGTTTGAATTAAAGGCTTTTGCAGTCAATCCTTTTGCAATGTTTGTATCACCAACCATGATTTGACATTCTACATAATGATTGCCATCGTTCGATGTGCTTCCATGTAGCCAGTCACGAATATAGCGGATAGATGTGGGAATAACATTCTGTTTCGTTCCAATAACAGATTCAATACTATTTGCCTTTTGTGATACTTGGGAAATTTCCCCATCCAAATCCTCCACTGTACCTTTGATTTCGTTTGCGGTCTGAGTAAATTCAGATCGTGCTTGTTCAACACTATCTTTTGTTGCATAGGTTTCTTCCACGACCTGAGTAATGTGATCCGCTGTCTGTTCCACATAAGAACGTTGCTCCGTACTTATGCCAATTTCGTTGTACATTAATGGAGGTGTATACAGTTTTGCACTATGGATTCTATCTGTTTCAGTACGAGAAAACATTGCTAAAATGGCATCTGTTTCATTCACCCATTTCCAGTCTTTTTGATTTTTTTGAGCTAGATCATATGATTTCCAACCGGAACCACTCTGGAACCACACTAAGAAAGCAGTGTGAGCATTTAGAACAAGAATATCTCCATCTTCATTCACAAGGATACGGTCAGATTCATCAGTCAGTATCCATTGATAATTAGTTAAAAGAGATTCATCAATACGCATTACTAAATAGATAGGAGTATCTACGACATTAGCAACATTAGTATTGATGCTCATGTTCGGAACAACAACTTTAGCTGCATTCCACATTATCCAACCATCATCTTGATTTTCTTTAGAGTGGACATAAATCCAATTGTCCTTTGCTGTTTCCAGATCAGAATAGTTTACTTTCCAGTTGATTCCAGATTGTCCTTCGATATTTCCAATAGCATCTTCAAAATCGCTTTTTGATACATATGTATCCGAAACCTCAGTTCTGAACCCTTCAACCGTTTGTTCCATTTCACTAACTTTTTCAGTTAATGAAGATACTGTAGAGCCATCTGCTTTTTTTTCTACCTCTGTTTGAACATCTTTAACAGTTTGTGTTATACCTTGAATTGTTATTTTTTGTTCAGCAACCTGATCACGAATAGTATTAATTGTACTATCATCATAATTATTTATTGCTTCAGTTATATCAGTTTGCCATACTTTATTTGTAATAGACTGCTCTACATTATCGACTTTGGTTTCTAATCCTTTCATGGTTGTAGTGATCTCTTCAATAATTGGTTTGAGATTATCACTATCTTTTAATAAAGGAATTGTTTGTCTATCTAAAGTTACTGATACTTGATCTGCCTGACATAATGTACACCGAATACTATGAATATCTGATGAAGATGGAGTATAAGTAACAGTATTTTCGTTAGTTTCAGAAAGATATTTTGTGTCATATTTAACTCCATTTGCAGACTCTTCAATCATAAACAAACCATTATAATTGCTTCGTTCTACAGAATTACTCAAGCGAGAATAAGCATTAAAAGTAATAGATTCTGGAGTCAATGTATCATCTAAATTTTTGCTAATAACATAAGATGAAGCTTCTAGTTCATATATTGTCATCGACCCTTCAGCACCATCTTTAGTTTTGCTCCATGTAAAATGTTTTACGAGTTGTTGATCACTAATAGAAAATGTAAGAGTAACATCACCTGTTAATATAGCTGGACTGCCAAAATCGGCACCTTTTGCAACATTTAATATAATTAATCCATCTTCTTCTTTTGTTGCAGGAGTATTCGATCCTAATGTGACTCCATTTGGTAATAACCCAACAACAGCAGTAGCGCCAACTTTTTCAGTACCAACATATCCTTGAAATGGTATATTAATCAAAAATCCTTCAGATACAACACCTTCATCTGTACAAGGGATATTCTGCGCTTCATTTCCAATAATGATATTAATAGCAGAAATTCCATCTTTCCCTTGCTGTGCAAGAGTCCAAGTCATATCCTTAAAAAATACCAACCCATCAATAGAGATCGGAATTCGGAAAGAACCATGATCAGCAGTAATCTCTACATTATCTTCCACAGAAAGAGTAATTGTATTTTTTGTTTTACTAACAGTAATTCCATTTGCAGAAACCACCTCACCGATCGTAAAATCTTTTCGTTCTTCTATCCCTTGGAAAACAGTAACAGTAGAAGAGTAAGTTTGGGCAGAAGTAGCAATATGAGTACCATAATCTACAGCAAAGCTAACATTTTCATTCGAAAGAATGACTGTATAGGCATCAACACCATTGTTGCCCTGAATTTTAGACCAAGAATAATCTGAGGGAATTTCGGATTCAATTATACTATCTTTATTATAGGCAATTCCCATGTATATTGCCCCATTAGGATCATCTGTTAAATCCGACCCATCGGGATTTTGAGAGTACTTTACCCAAAAGTATTTTGAATCGGCAGATACGCCATCTTTACCGTTTTGCAGAATCACTATATCTAGTTCATTACTGCTAAAAACCACATATACCGCCTCCTTTCATCAATAAAAAAGACTATTGATTTCTCAATAGCCTTAAATCATTTTTATTTTATTAAAATACCTTACGGTTTTTATGCTAGGAAATTACGAAGGGAGAGGAGCAGAAAACATCTTAACCAATAGAGCAGTCCGAAAACCCAGAGAAGAGATTTTGTGCCATAAAATAAGGAACATAAAAAAGCAGAAACGATTCTAGCAAAGATTCACGATTTCATGAAGCCTGAATTTTTGTGGAATGGTCTCTGGTTATCAGGGGTTAAATAAGACCGGTTCACGGTCTCGCTCTGATCTCCATATAAATGCCCTCCTACTCTTCAACTTTCTTCCAGTACGCCGGATACTCGTCAGGGTTCCAAACAACTGCCACTCCATCTGGTGCGATACAATCATATTTTTCGCCTTTCCAAGTAATGCCATCACCCTTGTAATAAGCGTCATGCGCTCCTGTAGGCTGTTTATATTCCGGGTACTTGTCCGGTTCTGGTTCCGGCTCCGGTTCTGGAATATCTGTCCCGCCCTCTTCGAGAGCTTTTTTGATTGCTTCCACGTCCTGTTTTAAGCCTGTGACCGTGCCGATTGTCTCCGCTAAAAGCTCCATCATGTAGTCAACCTGAGACTGGATACCAGCATAGCTGTTTTCCGGTGTAGCGTGCTCACGGGCAAGTGCGATCAATTCCGTTTCCTGCTCGTCCGTGATATCTCCCCGGACGCAATTCTTCTTAATCTTGTTAAGCATGTCCGACAACTCATAGTCACCGGACAAGATAACCTGTTTGATAATCTCATACATATTTTATACCTCCTGCAATGCCTGTGTTTCCAATGCCGACAATCTTGCGGCTGTTGCGTTTTCCAGCTCTTCCAATGCAATTTCATTCCTCTTGGCCGTGCAATACGCTGTTGTGTTTAAAGCCCCGTCCTCGTTTCGTGGCAATAAAAACTGATTCTGGATTTCCGCATCCGACGGAACACCGACAATCGTCAGCTCCGTTTCCTCATCACATGCCATGATGCTGTATAGGGCTTTCATGGCTTCGGATGAAAGGGGTTCTTCGGTTGGTGTGGCGAGCGGATAGACAAAAGTAAGCGGATGTTCCTGAATCCACTCAGAAAAATGTTCGATATCGTTCACCGGTAATTCGTTTGCACTCAACCGAACATATAACGCTTTCGGATAATACGATGATAATTGAACGCCAATTCCCAGATCAGCACTTTTTATATGTTTTAGACGGTCACAATAGAGCTTCCCACTGGTATCTTTTTCTGGTAATCTGGAATAATAATATAAATAATCATCTTCCGATGCACTATTTTTACCCCATACCACGGAACCATCAAAAGTTTCCATTCCCCATTTCCTTAACAGCTTATACTCCCCATTACGCCTTACGATCTTATCTCCCTCAAACAGCGGGTAATCGACAGGGATATACGTTACATTGGACTGATAAGGGACGAATTCGTTAGTGGGTTCCGACAACCCGGCATAGACATTTGTAAATATCGCATATGCGTCAGCATCCACCTGCGACGATCCGTCATTTACATACATATTTAAAGCCAAATCAGATGCTTCGTTTGTATCCAAGTCATCTGGTATTTTAACACTCATCACCTGTCCGGCCTTGCTATACGAATATGTTAAATAGGTACGCACGGATGTATTACCCTTTATCGTCATTAACAACATTCGGGGATTATAATTACCTGATCGCTGGATAGCATCAGCTTTAACGTATATTGTTTTTCCTAAAAACTTTTTAATGTCACCTAAAACGAACCAAACTCCGGGAGCTGACCTGCCGTCTGTAGTCGGCCGTATTGTTACTTGGTTGTCAAAAATAGTTTCTCTTCCGAAGCTGTATAGTATTTCTCCGGTTAAATTAAGCAAATTCTTTCCCTTAGATTTGACACATACGGCGTATTTATCATTGATGGTTACGGTAATGTGTTTGGCTGATGCAACCGGGATAGGCTCGCTAACCGGATTAATTACAATGTTACAATATGTGGTATCTTGTGGAGCAACGCCTTCAATTTTTCTGACGCCAACCTTATTTACTCGTGATATAAATGTTCCATCGGATTTATAGAAAAATATCGAGATACCTGATCCATTAATTACATCTTCATACTCAAATATTATTTTATCACCCGGCTTACATGGAATAGGATTTTTGTTACAAAGTGCTACGGTGGCAGGCTTAAACGTTCCATCCGATACCTGGTAATATCCCTGCAACAACTCCCCATCAAAGAATCCCATATCCCCGACACCATGAACAATCTGAGGATAGTCAGGATTCGGGGAAGGCTGTCCTCCAGTGTAGGGTTCAATCGAAAGAGGAGAATCCCCTTTATTTATCATCGGATAAATCTTTTTATTGCCATACTCACCGTTGGCAATATAACATTTTATAGTAGTATCTGTTTCAAATGTGTATGGTTTGTTCCATAAATCGTCGCCGTTGACTAATGTGTGAAAAATTTTATCTTTTTCATTAAAATAATATGTTCCAGCGCTTAATTGTATAGTAAAATTACGATTGCTACCGGTAATTTCTCCGTCAAGCGTTACGCTTCCATCATTATTACACGTGAGTACTTTAGATTGAATTTGTGATGATAAAACAGTTTTCGCATCAAACAACTGTAACCCTTTTGTCGTATCCTGTTTGATGTACCCCTCAATCTGTTCCGGGATGGCGTTTCCATAGGCGGTAGGAGAGAATGTAACGGTATTGGAAAAGATAGTTTCGCTGATCGGGTTCTGCGCCTTGATGTCAGAATCAACTTTACTAATAGCGTCTTTAGTAGCTTTTGCATCAGCAGCAAATTTGCTCTTTGATAATGAAGAATCAATCTTACTTTCAATGGCGGTGGCTAACGAAACTTGTTGTAGTTTACCGCCTTTATTAATATAGATTTTGTCAGTAATCGCCACAGAAGGAGTAGAATCCACTGTAGTAATGTCTTTTGTATTTGATAAATCTGCCATATAAACACCTCCTGGGAAGTGCCAATATGACGAGATATTACTCTACAATCAGAGTGTGTGAAGCTAAAGAAATATTGGTATCTATTCTTGCATCTACTATTGTTGTGATCCATCTATTTCAACTTTGCGTTGTCGTTGACAAGCACTTTAGATGTAGAAGTAATGCTCGACATATTGTCCACATCCAAAATATTTTTCTTAGCTTCGCTATCTAATAATGTATCTTGCGAGTATTTTTGCTGGGGGGGGGTAGAAATAACTAACTTATCGTCCTCCACAAACGCATTTTTTATATTTGCATCGCTTACCAAAATATCCTCCTTTGCTAAATATCAATATCGACATCGCAACGTATACGCTTTCGAATAACCGTAGGATCAATGTCGATAGTAATTTGTTTACTTGTTCCAATCGTTGTCCAGGTAGATTCATCATTTTTCGCCATCATCCAACCATAAGAATTTGGGGTGATTTCCTGGACTCCTTCATATACCGTACAGGTACATACGGTAGATTTGATTGTAGTTTTATCATTAAATGCAGTACCCTTATCACTTGTGATAATAATAGAAATAGCAGCCTGTCCGGCGACACCTTCGGAGTCTGAAATTCGATAAATCGTCATAATATCATAAAGATCTCCTAAGCTGTCAGTCACTTTCACAACCGCAGAATCTCGTTTTGACATAAAAGAAGATGGAATCGTAATCGACATTCCATCCTCAGATATATATTCTGTATTCTCCACATCATCAATGTACCACTTTCCAACTTCTACATTATTCCGGCAGACTGCACGGAGTGTGATAGAAGCAGGAGTCATGACACCTTGGACTTCCTTAAAAATCTGATCTCCCATGATAGAAATAGATCCGATCCGGTTGGCTAAGTCTTTAACTTTTTCATATGTCTGGTTTACTTTCTCGATTGTTTGATTGTAGGAGACTTCGAATTTTTCATCTCCAAAGTACATCTTGCCAATCTGAAAGATTTTGTTTCCTTCTTCATCAGTCCATTCCAACATTCCAGTTTTATCAATCTTCGATTCTGTAATAGCACCATCAGCAACCATATCAGTCTTGATTAAACCATCTTCAATGGCAGATTCTTTGATACCCTCAGAATCAATAAGGACACCTTTTCCTGTTTCATCATACAGAACGAATGTAAAGTTTCCTGTTTCATCCTTACCAAGCTGAATACGCACAATATCATTTGAATCTTTAAACTGCATCGTATTTCCAACAATAGTCATAGAACCATCATCAGATACAATGTTAAATTGATCGGATGAGATTTCCCCGGCTTTCAGCATGGACACGGTAATCTGTGACGCAATCAGATCTTTAATAACAGCTTCATCGATACGCACATTCTGCGCTGTGAGTTCAATCAGATGACCCAGTTCAGCACTGACGTTACCAGCAAGCAGATTATTAATCTTAGCAACGAGAGCGGAGAGATCGTTAAATTCTGCACTATCAGCGACAATTTTCCCGGCAGCAATCAATTCAGCTTGGATATACTGAAAGAATCCGTTATTCCCATAAATGTCACCAGCTACTAAATAATCATTATAATTGTCAGATGAATTATTAATAATATTTTGTACTTTATTATTAAAGGAAGAAGATTGCAAAAGACGCTGTAAGACCTGATATATATTCTCGTCAGTAATCTGAAAACTAGAAGAGTAGGAATTTGATGCAGAAGCATTGCTGAGATTGTTACTCATATTAAGCAAGGAAATGAAGTCATGTCTGGTTTTACCAGACTTCACCATATTGGAAAATGAAATGGTAAAATTATTGTCGTACAGGAATGGATTGTATGACATCTGCGAAACACGCAGTTTTACATAATAATCATCCCGAATACCGAGACGAATGAAATTCCCGTAGTCAATATCGTGTGCATGAAGTTCATTTCCACTAGCAGCAAGGATATTATCCATGGTAGTTGCGTAAATTGTCTGAGGTACAGCGTAAACAGCGATATCATCTAAAGCTGTCTCACATAATTTCTGTTGGATAGTAACTGTATCAGACAATCCATCTACTGAACTGACAAAGATATTTTCATTTGTATAGGTACTCTGATTCAGAAGATGATTGATTTCAGATAATTCCTTTGTAGTAAATACGTTAGCTGGAACAGCTTTACCGTCAACTTCTTCAATACCTGTCCAGGTATTCATATCCATATTTTTAGCAAGAGCAGATCTGGATTCATTCACTGAGGTTTGTTCTGATTCTTTTTCCGTAACTTCTTCTTTCCTCTGTTTCAGAGCATAAGCACAGGAATCGATATGGTTTTCATCTAACTGTAGTGCATTCTTTTCGTACTCTTCATGCTTATCTTCGAATCCACTTTCCGTTAAGACGGGATATTTGTCTGGATCGGACTGTGAAAGTTCTTGATATCGCTCCCACGTCAAATCATAATGACTCTTTTTCAGCAGATTCACAATGTCCTGATAAGACTGCAACTTCACTGTCAGTTCATTTACACCATAATAATCCCAATTCGTCTCATAGGCTTCCAGATAATCTTCTTCACCTTCTGATGTAGGAAGATCACGGTTATCGATTTCGATTTGAATATTTGGAAGGATCGTGTCCGCAATCTGATGATAGATATTGGCATCGGGGGATGCATTAAGTAAGTCCATATCGAAGTTACCCTCGTCATCGACGTAGATTTTTTCATACCCCAGCTTTTGTGCTTCATAATCTGCTTTCAAAGAGAGCAGTTCTTCATCGCTGAGATTCTGCCAATTCTCCGGGTTACAATCGGAAACAGGCATCCGGTCGTTTAATCCCGTAATTTCATCTTGCAGCGTGTTCCATTGCCGGGAATAATCAGCGTAGGTATATCTTGCGGAATCACAAAAAGCTGACCATTTCTTATACTTCTCAATCGTAGAAGCGCTAAGATATTTTTCATTTAAGAAATAATCTGAGAGGTAGATCAGATAGTTGCTACCACCGTTGACCTGTTCAATCCCTAAATCATCGCCACCTGTGACACGAAATTTTGTGAAGATATTATCTTCATCCACGGTTACATCATTTGTATTTTCGACATTTCGGAAACCGATCGTAACATTGGTATCTTCACCATAATTCTCGACACGGTAGAAATTCACCTCCAAATTTAAATAATCAAATTCTACAATACAGTTAAAGTATTTCTCAAAATCCTGCACCATAAAAGAGTAGGCATCGCTATAATCCACATCAAAGGTACCTACTTCATCTGCAAGTTTGACCGAGGTAGTTACCAATTCTCCGTTATCGTAAGTTTCGTATACTTTTGGGATCGGATCTACATAGCCCACTTTCCATCCAGGAACCTTAGATACTAAAATATCTACTAAGCTGAGTTCAGGATTGCTTTCATGTTGGAATTTAATATTTTCTTTTGCAAACTCAACACCCTCAATTTCCTCTACATTGCCATCTACCAACATCTCCAAGGAATCTGTTGTCCCACGATTTACCTTCCACTGATCCAATGGAACCTGTCCATATTCCTTTTGAGCAGAATACGCATTGATCGTTTTATATTCCCTATTGCCGGTATGATGGATTGTCGGAGTATCCATGATGAACCATCCTACATTTGAAATGTCAAGCTTCATATTTTTGGATACTAATTCATACCCGTTTGCCTCAACTAATTTATCTTCAGTTTCTACATGCTGTTCTATATTAAAAGAGATAGAGGAAAGGTCATTTCCGTTTCCGGTGAAGTTTACAGAGTGGACATCAATCGAATTCAATGCACACAGAATCGTTTTGTCCGGTTTTGCGAGATAAGCACGAGACGGCTCAATCCGGCCATAGTGATCGTATAAAATCCTCAACTAGATCAGCCCTCCTTTGTGCGGTTCTAAGTAAGAAATCCGAAGCGAAAAGTTTCCCCTTACACAGAAGCTATTGTTCCCATAAATAAGACGCATCCAATAGATTTCATCTTCATCTTGAATACCCATCGTATCAAACAGCACCGGTCGATCCAGCAAGTCGTAAATCGCAAGGTTCTTGGCATCCACTTTGATTTTCAGACCTTTCGACAACTTACAGTAAAAGAACCCGCCTTGACAGATGGTATACTGCTTATTAGATTCAATATAGTAAGCCACGTACTTATTTTGGATTCCGTATGAGTCTTTCATGTAGAATAAAAGAGCAGTTTTATCGCAGATTGTTACTACATTCTGATGTGCATCATCATAGAGATATGCCACCGTTAGATTATTTAGAGACGCATAAGCGCTGATTTTCTGCATCAAGAGAATGATATTATTGTCTTTATCGTCCGTTGCAGATATCATTCCCGTATCTAAAATGTGACTATCTGACAAATTATGAATGAAAATTTCTTCATTGTTGCTTGGAGTAATTTCCAGAGTAGGATAGATGTAATCATATCGATCACTGCTGCTATTAGAAACCAAGAAATTATTTACGCCAGAAATTTGCTGATCGATAGCTTTCTCAGAGTAAGAAAATGGAGAATTACATGTGAACGTACATACTAAACCATAGCAGATTCCCCATTTATCATGAGGAGTAATAGAAGAGAAGTATCCTTTTACTTTAGCTTTTTCGCCATTCTCCTTAGTTACTTCAAGCCACATATGATTTGGAGGTGAACTCAGCCATGAAGCAATAGATTCGTAATCGGATTGTTCAATTTCTAATTCCTCCTGTGACACATAAAAACTATCGTCTTTCATTAAATGAATATCGAATACCAATGTTTCAGAATATCTTGTGCCAAAGCCTGTTGTTTCCGGCCGATATTTATTCATGTCACTGGATTCCATTTCTCGTGTAAGAACAGATGGAATAGAAGTATCTTCTTCAAAATTCACAGAAATCAAATGTTTTTGTGACAATGTTTGATTATCAAATTTAAAATCTTTGCAAACTAATATCATTTTTGCTCACCCCACTTTTCACGCAAAAGGACCACGGAATAAACCGTGATCCCATTGTGATATTTTAATGTTAAATACTTTTCTTAATGCCAATCTTACCGGCATCTTTATATGCCTGTTGCATTGTATAATCATATGATTTTTCCAAAAGCTCTTTCAGACCCGGCAAGGCATCTTTGTCAACAGATCCATTCACCGTAAGCAGGCTGTCATAATGGTTATTGACCACCATAGATTGATTTGTCTTTCCTACTCCTGTATTCGAAATACTTTTCATGATCGTATTCGTATTGGCTCCGAGAGTAAACAGATTTTTTGTTAAATCTGACGGAACAACTCCATCACCATGCTGCAACCATGTATGATCATTTCCGCCACGGCGGATAATTAATTCCTTACCCATTTCGTTGATCTTTGCAAACTGATCTTCTGATACTCCAAGAGTTCCATCTTTATACCCGCTGATCTGATTCAGCTTAACCCATCCAAGATCACTATAGTAACCCGGCTGCGGTTTTACACCAAGATGAATAGAGTATGGAGCTTTAGAATTCATGTAAGTAATGTAGAGATATTCCCCACGATGTTTGCTTCCAACTGGTCTGGAACCATAAGAATCATAATAGTACTTTCCGCTTTCAAATTTAACCTTATCTCCAATGCGAGGAACACCGTCACCGGTTTTCTTGTTCGTGTTGGAATTTGGGTTTGAAGGCTTCGGTTTTGGTGGATCTGGTTTCTTAGTAACTGTGACTCCGCAAGAAGCTGATAATGCGCTACCATCTGTTGTCATCGCAGTGATCGTCGCAATACCAGGTTTTACAGCCCTAACAGTTCCATTAGAAACAGTTGCAACAGCCGTATTGCTTGATTTCCAATTCAACTTCTTATTGGCAGCATCAGTCGGTCGTATCGAATATTTTACTGATCCAGATTGTCCCTCTTGAAGTGAGAGAGAAGTAGTGGTAAGTTTTAATTCTGCAACCGGACGATTCGTAGTATTCGGTTCTTGACTAATAATGTTTTCAATATTATCATTATTACTTTGCGCCTCGCCACTTTGGATTGCCCCAGTATTAATATCAGATACGGAACCACTCGGATTATAATCAGGAGCAATTGTATTACTGTCATTGACTTGATCTTGTGCGCCAGAAGCAGTACCAAGATTGTCAATGTTAGAACTCATACCTCCACTTGGGGTAAAGCCTGTATTAGCAATGATTTCTTGAATTTTCCCATAAGCAGTCTGGTACTGATCAACGACTCGATTCAGCATTTCTGAAATAACTTGCTCCTGCTTATCAACATTGTAAGTTACTTCATCGAGGGTATCCTGAAGAGCCTGGTTAAGATCATCCGATAATCCTTCGTATCCCTTTTCACGGACATCATATTCATGATCGCTTCGAGTCTCGCTCAACGCATTTTCGGCCTCTTGAAGCTGCGATTGAAGCCTCTTGAGTTCAGCTTTTGCGCTCTCGTTATTCACTCCGGAAAGGGCGCTAATTTCAGCCTTAATCTGATTGATTTCTTTTGTCTGGCTTCTAACATTCCGACTATAAGAATCGTTGTCTTTCTTTGCTTGAAGTAATTCTTTATGCTTATCAATGCTATCTTGGATAACATCATTTTCGGCTTCTAATTGAGCTTTCCATAAATCTATGATCTCGTCTTTGTAGTCTTCAACTACTCCCACTGAATCACGAATCGCAGAAAGGAAATCTTTTTGCTGTTCTTCATATTCAGAGGTAGAAATATTACCGTTTTCGAGATCCTCATTCAGCTTCTCTAATGCCTCACCGTAGTCCTTGATTTGCTGTTTGGCTGCATTCATAGATTGGCTGATTAAAGCCACATTGGTAATACCTTCAGAAGTCAGGCCGCCATTCTTGCCAATAAACGCTTCATCATTCAATAAGCTGCGAAGATCATCTGCCTCTGTGATTAAATCACTCAGGGCTTCTTGACCGTCAAAGAATGGTTGCCATCTAACTTCCCAAATCCGGTCTTTAAGATCCTCAATATTTTCTAATGCATCATAAATCGAATCGTCCAGATCAGCAATCTGATCAGCAATCTCTTGATATCGGGTAGAGCCAACAGCATACAATGCTTGTTCTTTCAAGAGAGCATTTCGCTTATCATAATTTGCCTGAATTTGTTTGTTAGAGTTATCTAACTGTTCTTGGAGATCGGATTCTGATACATCTTCCCCACGAGATTCAGTATAGTCAGTTCCGTTCTCTAAACGCTTTGCTGATCGATCTAACGCATCGATGACCTGTTGTAATTTTGTGTAATCTAATTCACGGATCTGATCCTGCAATTCAATTAACGAATTGCTGGATTCTATAATTTCCTGATTAAATTCATTGATTGTAGCCTGTGCTTCCAGATAAGCATCGCTTCCTTTGGTAATGTACCCTTGAGACATTAAGGAATTGAATTCTTTCTGGTAATCAGCAAGCTGTTTTGCTAGATAATTATACTTGGCTTGTTCAGCGTTCACTGAAGAAGTTAAGAGCTGTTTTACATAATCACTGGTTGCTGAAGAACCAATATTATCATTGTAAGTGATCCGCTCTTCATTTAGATCCTGTAAAGTAGAATTAACTTCAACAAGTTTATCATAGTAATCGGAAATGTATTCCAGTCGCTCTAAAGCAAGTTCACGTTGCTGCTTTTGAAGTTCTACAATCTGCTCTTCACAGTCCTTGGCTTTGTCGAACCACTGCTGATAGTCATCAATTTTCTCTTTTAGAGATTCATCCGTGATTGTTTCAATGTTGAGGCTACCATCACGAATCTGCTTTGCATATGATTCGGACAGTCCAACAGAATTTGCTTGTGAGATATATTTATTATATCCCTGCTGATTAGCAGTAATTTCGCTGGAAATCTGAGATAAAGCTTTAGAATTTGCTTCTTGTTTTCCGGCAAGAGTAGTAGCTGTATCAATGGCATCTACCAGTTTTTCGGTAAGTTCACTGGATCGTTTCAGATAAATTTCTACATAATCCGTTACCTCTTCAAATTTATCTTTTGAAGAAGATCCAGACGATTTAGAAGAAGATGAAGATTTGCTTGATTTACTTGAAACATTCGATTTTCCAGATGATTTATTGGTTGAAGATGATTTTTTAGAAGAGTTGGAGGAAGCGTATGAAGGTTGTTTATGAGCAGTTGCATAACCACCTGTTCCAGGGACAGGTAATCGTCCACCATTCGCATACGCAGAACCATAAGCATAAGAAGATCCTTCAAGATAAACTTGCGCACGTCCTCCGCCAGATGTCACATATCCATTCCGTAATAGCTCTTCAGACTGTTTTGAGTTAAAAATTATGTCCCCACGTTTAAGATTTACAAACTCTGCACCACGATCACCTATGGTGGTATAACGTGAGCCACGCACCAATATTTCAGGACCCAACTCGCCTACAAGTGCAGTTTCATTACGTTCAATTCCCCAGTTACCAGAAGCAAAAGCGTGGCCAGCATTGCGATTAACTGTGCCATCTACATGAGCAGTACCATTAACATGGATTTTTCCAGCATATGGATTATTGTTTATTGCCTGTGAAATTGTTTGTGTGACTTTCTTAACAATAGTGGTAAATGTAACCGTTTTTGAAGAAGGGACACTATTTACAGCAGATGCGGTTTGATTCGCTGCACTTTGGACAGATTCAGCTCCAGTTTGAGAGATAAGTGAACTCCAACTCGTAGGAATAGATGATATAGAACCCTTGGCTTGATTAGCAGTGCTGGCAACATTTTCTCCACCAGACTGGCTTAATCGAGTAAGCCAAGATGAAGGAATATTTTGAATGGCAGACTGCACAAGACTTGCAACACCACTTGCACTATCTGTAGCTAAAAGCTCTGTTACTGTAGATTCTGGAATTCCAGTTAAACCAGAAATAACAGTAGAAACAGTGCCGGAAATACCATCGTTAGCAAGAAGCTCCGTTAAAACATCAGAAGGGATACCGCTTAATTGAGATAATACTTCCGCAATAACATCAGTAGCTCCATTATCTTGAGCATTGATTTCTACTAATTTTTCTTCCGGAATTCCACTAAGATTAGATAAAAGTGAGATTAAATCATCTGATAAGTGATCTTCAGAATCTATTTCTACTACCTTTTCTTCTGGGATACCGAGTAAAGTAGACATAATAGAGTTACTAATTTCCTCGACCCTTTCTGCTCCTTTTACATCTGTCTCGAAATTATACTTAATTTCTCCATCTTTTTTAGAAGCTTTTTCAGCTTTCTTTTCTGCTTCCGATGTATCAGCAGTGAAAGTAATAGTACCATCTTTTTGAGTTTCAGCATCTAAAGCACGAGATGATCCATCGTCTAAAACTTCGGAATATACGATTTGACCATTTTTATTTTTCGTTGCATTTACAACGGAATTTTGCCCGTCAACTGTTGCATCAAATGTAATGGTACTTCCTTGCTGAAGTTTAGCAAGATAATCTTCGATAGATTGAGTATCTAATTCAGCATCTACATAAATTTTTTGAGGTTTCGAAAAGTAATCTTGCCACGCTGCTGTTACTTGTGATGGATCACTTTCTGCCGTAATTTCTGGATGGAGATCAGAGAATGAATTCAGAACACCTTTCTGTAATTCTTGCAGATTTGCAATGTCGGCCTGCAATTCAATTTTTTGTTTGCCGGTAGCCTTTTGCATTTTCTTCTGCAACTCAGAAATACTTGAATCAATATTCGTGATAGTTGCAGGAATTTCAATACCTTGCTGAGATAATCCCACACCCTCTTTAGCTGTACTGATATATCTATTATTCTGTGCGATCACATTAGCCCAAGCTTTATTTGCTTCGTCGCCCTCGAGACCGCCTGCAATCTGATCACGCAATTCATCAATTTGGCTCTGTATTGATGCAAGATCGTATTCAAACTTAATGTGAATAATCTGATCTTCAGTCAGCTTACTTAGATCTTTTTCAAAGATATCATACTGCGAATCCCACCCTTGAATTAAATCTCCAAGTCTGGATTTCCCAGCACCTTCCCCCATTTTATCATAAAGCTGTTTAATCTGATCTAACGAAGTTTTATATTCCTCTAATGCATCACCACTGAATAAAACATCGTCAAATTCAAATCCGTATTCTTCCAGTTTATGCATTGCAGCTTCAACTGAATTTACACCAACTCCTAAATCTTTTGCAGCTTCAGCAGTAGACTTGAATTCAGGCGTCATCTCGATTAATGATCCCGTTGTATCTTTTACTACATTGGCAATTCCAGCATCTTTAAGATCATCAACAAAATTATACATGCTCTGTAATGGGTTATCAGAATCAAACCAATTTTTGACTTTCTTATATGCTGACTCCCAAGCAGCAACATAAGCATCAGAATCATACTTATATTGATCTTCATCGATTTGAGTAGGGGATAACCATTGAGCAACTGTCTGGAAATCGTCCGTTCCAACTAACCCATTCTGATATAACTCTAACGCTTTTTGCAGATTAGAGGACATTGCATCCCATTCTGCACCCTGGTTATCTGATTCCATTGCGACTTGCACACCGGCAAAAGACCCATCTACTTTTTGAGCTGCATCCGCTGCTTCATT
>OGRT01001019.1_pt1 | contig 25191 bp, 16 predicted proteins | sample 1553581 | NCBI WGS metagenome assembly OGRT01 (sample SAMEA2580113, study PRJEB22360) | human gut metagenome | biome: human gut; feature: human-associated habitat; material: faeces | place: Denmark | collected 2008/2010
CCGCCGATCTCGACCGCGGCCTTCTCGAAGACGCGCATGCCCGGCGTGGTCTTGCGCGTATCGACAAGCACGGTCTTGGTGCCCTCGAGCGCAGCCGCCATCCGATGCGTGTAAGTAGCGATGCCGCTCATGCGCTGCAGGTAGTTGAGCGCCACACGCTCGCCCGAAAGCAGCACGTGCGCGTCTCCGCGCACCTGGCCCACGTGATCGCCAGCGTGCACCTCGTCGCCGTCCGCGACATCAAACAACACGGAGCTCTGCGGATCCAGCAGCTCAAAGGTGCGAGCGAACACATCCAAGCCCGCGATGATGCCATCGGCCTTGGCGATAAGCTCCACCGTGGCGGGACGCGCCGTGGGGCACACGCTCGACGTGCTCACGTCCTCAAAGGAAATGTCCTCGCGCAGAGCCTGCAGAATCAGATCATCGACGACGAGCTTCATGGTAATGGGGTTCATGGTCTACTCCTCCACGGCCTGCGTGCCGGCGGCACGGGCCAAATCATCGATTGCAAGGATATCGGAACTCAGGGCGCGATGGCGTCCATCGAGCGCGGGCTCGCCCGCCTGCTCCACGGCAAGCGACTCGCCGGTGCGCATACGCCAAGCAGCGCGGCGACCCCAGACTAGGGACTCGAGCAGGCTGTTAGAAGCTAGGCGATTCTTGCCGTGAACGCCGTTGCAGGCCGTCTCGCCCGCGGCGTAGAGCTCGGGCATCGAGGTGCGACCGTCCTTGTCGACCCACACGCCGCCCATAAAGTAGTGCTGCGTGGGCGTAACGGGAATGGGCTCGTCCAAGATATCGCGACCGTCCTCCAGGCAGCGCGCGCGGATGTTGGTAAAGTGCCCGGTCACCACACCGCGCTCGACGGGGGCAAAGCTCAGCCATTCGTGCTCGGTGCCGTCCTGCTTCATCTGCTCGCGAATAGCAGCGGCGACCACATCGCGCGGCTGCAACTCGTCGGTAAAGCGCTCGCCGGCGGCGTTGAGCAAAATCGCGCCCTCGCCGCGGCAGCTCTCGCTGATCAGGAAGGTGCGGCCCGGCTGCGGCGAGAACAGTCCCGTGGGGTGAATCTGCACGTAGTCCAGGTGCTCCATCTTAATGCCATGCTCCTGAGCAATGTAGCAGGTATCGCCCGTGAGCTGCGGGTAGTTAGTCGAATGGTCGTATACGCCGCCGATACCGCCCGTAGCCCACAGCGTGTGGCGGGCATGGATCTTAAAAGGCTCGCCGGCATGCACGCCCTCAGCGGCATTTGCCAGCTCGTCGGCGGGGCGAGCCGAATCGCCCTCATCCACGGCAACGGCGACAACGCCGGTGCACACCGTGGCGTCATCGCGCTCGGCGGTCAGGATGTCGGTCATGGCAACGTGTTCGAGAATCTGCACGTTGTCCAGCTTACGGACAGCCTGGAGCAGCTTGGTCGTAATCTCCTTGCCCGTAATATCGGCATGGAAGGCGATGCGCGGGCGGCTGTGCGCGCCCTCGCGGGTAAAGTCGAGGCTGCCGTCGGCCTTGCGCTCAAAGTCCACGCCCATCGCCAGCAGGTCGTTGATGACCGAGCGGCTCGAGCGGATCATGATGTCAACGCTCTCGCGGCGGTTCTCGTAATGGCCGGCGTGCATGGTGTCCTCAAAGAAGGCATCGTAGTCAGAGCCCTCGGGCAGTACGCAGATGCCGCCCTGCGCGAGCATCGAATCGCACTCGTCGATGGCGCCCTTGGAGAGCATGATTACGCGCGTGCTCGTCGGCAGATTGAGAGCCGCATACAGGCCCGCCACGCCGCAACCGGCAATGACGACGTCACACTCCATATCGGGGTATTGTTTGGTTTCCACAGGAATCCTCTCCCTTGTAATGTGGCATAAGGGATGGTCCCTCATGTCACATTGGCTTAGCGCGTCGCGTACTCGAGCATGCGGTCGAGCGTGAGCTTGGCCTGATCGGCGGCCTCTTCCGACACGCCAATCTGCACCTCGCCCTCGCCCGTCTCCAGGCAGTGCACGAGTTTTTCGAGCGTGATGAGATCCATGTTGACGCAAGTGGGCTGCACCGCAGGGAAGTAGAACTTCTTGCCGGTGCCCTGGCAGCGGCGCTCAAGCTCGTAGAGCACGCCGCGGACCGTCACGATAATGAACTCGCTCGCGTCCGACTCCTCGGCATACTTGATGATGCCGGCAGTGGAGCCGATGTAGTCAGCCTCGGCCAGGACGTCGGCCTTGCACTCGGGGTGCGCCAGCACAAGCGCGTCGGGATGCGCCTCCTGCGCGTCGACGATCTGCTCGACGGTAATGATGTGATGACGCGGGCAGTAGCCGTTGTTGAGGATGACGTGCTTTTGGGGCACCTGCTCGGCCACAAAGCGGCCCAGGTTCTGGTCGGGAATGAACAAGATGTGCTGCTGCGGCAGCTCGGAGACAATCTTGACGGCGTTAGAGCTGGTAACGCACACATCACTCCAGCTCTTGATCTCGACCGTGGAGTTGACGTAGCACACCACGGCCAGGTCGTCGCCATACTCGGCGCGCGCCGCGTCGACCGTCTCGCGCTTGACCATGTGCGCCATGGGACAGTCCGCGCCCGGCTCGGGCAGCAGCACAGTCTTGGTGGGATTGAGCAGCTTGGCGCTCTCGCCCATAAACTCCACGCCACACAGCACGATCGTCTGCTGCGGCAGACTCTTGGCGAGTTTTGCCAGGTAGAAGCTGTCGCCGACGTAATCGGCAACGGCTTGGACCTCGGGCGCCACATAATAGTGCGCCAGGATCACTGCGTCACGTTGGGTTTTTAGCTGATGAATGGCCTCAACGAGCTCTGCGGGTACCAGCGCCGCGCGCTCCGTTGCCGTCGTTGCCGATGCCAGGCCGGCCGCGATATCGCGTGCAAGCTCCGATGCATCCATGTTCGCGCTCTGTGCCATCAAGGCCCCTCTCTTTTGGCAAATCTTGGGGCTTTAGTATGACACCTGGCTTTACAGCTGACAAGACAGCTGTAAAGCCAGGTGTAAAGTTGAAATAAAGATTCAATCATGCGGCGGGTCCATTTTCGAACTGGCAAGCTGAGGATAGTTGAAAATGGACCCGCCCCATGATTCGAGCAGCCCGTTTTGTCCTGGACCAAGGGGCAGTGGTCAAAAAAGGCCAAATATGAGTACTGTTACCAAATTAGTAGCAGCAATTTTCCAGTCCAGAGCAGCAAAATCGCCTTGTTTGGAGCCCAATCGCGGCTCTGAAGGACGAAAATCGATGCACTTTTGGCCGCTGGCACCGATTTTTGAGGCCATTTGGCTGCCACCAAACTGGTAACAGTACTCATATTTGACCTTTTTTGACCACCGGGTTTCCGGCAGGTCCCAAAAGCGGGCCCGAATCGCTCGATCCGGGCCCGCTGGGGACTGGCGCGCGACTACGCGCGGCGCTTCATGGCCCAAGCCAGCAGTAGAGCTGCCGCGCCGGCTGCGAGCACAGCGCCAGCCATGACGTACGCGCTGTCGCCGGACTCAGGCAACGTCTCCTTGCTAGCCTTCTTCTTGGACTTAGAAGTCGTAGTCGTGGCCTGGCTCGAACCGGGCGTCGGCGTGGGGTTGGCAGCCTCGGCAACGGTAAAGGTCGTCTCGGCCGTGCCCGTGGTCGAAACCACACTCAGCATGTGCTCGCCCACGCCGAGCGTATTCAGGAAGCTCGCCTTGAGCGTCACGATCGTAGAGCCCTCGGTGAGCACGTAGTTCTCGGCGGCGACTTCCTTATCGTCAACCAGCACCTTCTGGAAGTACTTGAGCGGCGCGCTAGAGCGGAAGTTCAGGTCCTTGGCGGCCTCGACCACCATCGTCTGACCCTTGCCGTCGATAATCTCGGGTGTCAGAATCGCGATCTCCTCGGACTTGCCCTTCTCACGGCAGACCGTGCACTCCTGGTGCTTCACGCCCTTGGCCTCGACCGTCGCCGGCTTGTCAACGACCCACTCAAAGGTGTGTTCAGCCTTGTCGAGGACTTCGCCGCAGCGGCAGACATGCCAGTGGTTCTTGGCGTCGTGTGCCCAGCCGGAGCCGTCGGGCTCGTGCTTGAGGACACCCTCGACCGTCACATTCACGTCGCCCTCGACATCCTTGAGCTCATAGGTGCCCTTGGCGGAAAGCTTAATGGCCTCACCGTCAACCTTTACGGCGTAGTCCTTGCCCGCAAAGTACGCGCTGTCGATGCTCATGGTGAGCGTTGCAGTCCCGTGCCAATCGAGCTCGGTTGCCGTCGAGGTGAGCGCGTAGCCCACCTGATTGCTCGGCAGCGTCACTACCAGCTTGGGACCGGCCGCCACGGTAACCTCGGTGGCAAAAGAAGCGTCATAGTTGGCCTTGGCCTGGTAGCGCACCTCATACGTGCCGGCGGCAAGACCCGTAAGCTCGGTCACGCCCTCGCCCACCGCCTGATACTCGTCAGCACCCTTGGCACGCCACTCCATTGTCGCGTCGACGCCCGTGATTTTGCCGTCACGCTTGCCGCTCACGGTCTCTGCCGCGGCTTGGACCTTCGGCGCGCCCTGCGCGGCGTTCTTGATGGAGAAGTCGCACGTCAGGCCCTCAGTCGGAAGCGCGTAGTTGCCAGCGGCCTTGCCCGTCAGTGCGGTGAGGTTCGCCTGGTACGAATCGCCGGTCTCGATCTGGGAGCCTTCGACGGTCGCGCCAAGGTCATCCTTGCCGATGACGTTGCCGAGCGTCGCCTCGGGGCAGTGTTCCTTGCCGTCGTAGACAAACTCGCTGGTGCCCCACGTCACGGTGAGCAGGCGCTGGTTGATGGTGAACACGCCGTCGACGAACGTAATGCTGTAGTTGGGGTTTGCACCCTCGGGTTGCGTCAGCTGCAGAGCATAGCCGCCGTCGCGCACGTTGTCGTTATCTTCGCGCTCGATCTCGATGCCATCAAGGCTCTCGCCCTCGACAAGCTCGCCGGATGTGATCGCCCACGTAAACACGGGGTCGGCCTCGCCGTACGTCTTGGAGGAGGCATTGGCTGCGACCGTAATCGCACACGGCTTGACCTCGAGAGTCACCTTACCCCCGGCCTTCACGCCGTCGATCGTTACCTCATAAGACACAGTCAGCGTGCCGACGTCCTTAATCTTGGGAGCCTCGGGGGACCAGTTCTTGCCGTCAGTGCTGTACTTTGCCGTTGCACCCTTGGGCAGACTCGTCGCATCAACCGTGTGATAGTCGCCGTCGTACTCGTCGGAGTAGCCAACGATGGCGGCAGCCGGAATCTCGACCTCGGCCAGCTTGTGACCGCAAACTTTGCACTTCTGTTGCTTGGATCCCTTCTCGGTTGCCGTGGGAGCCTTGACGACGACCCACTCAAAGTCGTGCTTGACCTCGTCGATCTTGTCATCACAGGCGCACTGGTGCCAATGCGCGCTGTCGTCGGAGAGCCACTCATCGTTCACGGCCTCGTGCTTGCGCACGCCCTCGACGGTGACAGCGAGGTCGCTCTCGGCGTTCTGAACGGTGAACTCGCCACGCGCGTCGGGCGTCACAACGGCATTGTTGACCTTGACGGCGTAAGAGTCGTTGTCAGTAAAGTAGCCGCTCTCGATGCCGACCGTGAGGGTGGTTGATCCGTGCCAGTCAAGCTCGTCCGGGTTCGCCGTGATCGTATAGCCAACCTGCTTGGATGGCAGCGTCACGACGAGCTTGCCGCCGGCATTAACGGTAACCTCGGTGGCGGAGGAGGCGTCATGGTCGCTATCGGCGCGGTAGCGCACCTCGTACGTGCCGACAGCACAATCCATAATCTCAGTCACGCCATCGGGCACGCCCTGGTACTCGCCAGATCCCTTGGCGCGCCACTCCATCTTCGCGTCGACGCCCGTGATCTTACCGTCGGACTTGCCGCTCACGGTCTCGGCCGTGGCCTGGACCTTCGGCGCACCCTGGGGCGCCTTCTTGATGGAGAACTCACACGTCAGGCCTTCGGCGGGAAGCTTGTAGTTACCCGCGTCGTCGCCCGTCAGCTCGGTGATTTTCGCCGTGTAGGTGCCGGCCTTGACCTTGGCGCCGTCGACGTACGCGGAGACATCGTCACCCTCGATGACATTGTGGAGTTTCGCTTGGGGGCAGTGTTTCTCGCCGTCGTAGGTGAACTCAGTAGTGGTGTCCCACGTTACGGAGAGCTCGCGCTTGCCGATCGTAAAGGTGCCGTCCTTGAACGTAATCTTGTAGTTGGAGTTGGCACCCTCAGGCTGCGTCAGGCGCAGAGCATAGCCACCGTCGCGCACGCTGTCGTCATCATCGCGCTCAATCTCAATACCCTGAAGGCTCTCGCCCTCAACGAGTTCGCCAGAAGTGACGTCATACGTAAACTTGGGATCGTCCTCACCATAGGTCTTGGAGGCGTCCTGCGCCGCGACCGTTATCGCACGCGGTTTGACCTCAAGCGTCACCTTGCCGTCGACCGCCGCGTCATCAATCGTGACGCGATAGTCGACCGTCACACTGCCGGCGCCCCTAATGCTGGGCGCATCGCTCGTCCAGCTGCCGTCAGCAGCCTTGTACTCAACGACGGCGCCCTCGGGCAGGGCCGAAGCATCGACAGAGTGGTCCTTGCCGTCATATTTGCCCGAATAGCCCTTAACAGCCAGGGCCGGAATCTCTACCGCGCCCGACTCATGGCCGCACACGGAGCACGTACCATGTTTGGAGCCGGTCTCGGTAACCGTCGGCTGCTTGTCGATTGTCCATTTATACGCATGCTCGGCGTACATCTTAATTGTGATGGTCTCTTTGTTGCCGGCAGTGTCCGTAGCCACGATTACATGCTCTGTACCGGCATCGCCTTCAGCGGCCTTAACCGTGTACTTTCCGTCCTTGCCAGCCTTGAGCTCCTTGCCGTTATCGGTAACCGCCACCGTCTCGTCGCGGTCATCGAACACGTCAAACGAAACGCTCTCGCAGTAGGCCTTATCTACCCAGAGGTCATAAATGGTGGGGGCGTAAGTGTCCACGTAGGTATAACGTTCTTCATCCCACCTGCCGCTGCAAACCCTGCAGACCTTTTGACGAACACCATCGGCCTCAGGCGTGGCGGGCGTAACGATCTCATATTTCCACCTGCAGGGCTGGCGCTCCTGAGTCTTCTTGCAATACTTGCAGACCTTAACGTGGCTACCTTCGCCATTCGGCTTCCAGGCAGCGTTGTCGGCAACGGCATGGGGGCCCTGCTCGATCTTAACCTCGGCATCGGCAGACGCATTGTGGTTGCTATCCTCGGCAAAGCGGACGTAATACGTTCCCGACTTCGTAAGCCCGGTCAGTTTACCGTCAGACGGTATCTTCTGATAGCTCCCACTCGACCCGTGACGATATTCCATCGCCTTGGTCACGCCCGAGATAGAGCCGTCCTTGCTGCTGCACGTAGTCCAATTATTGCCCACGAGCCCAGCCGGCGCGTCCTGACCGGCCTTGGAAATTTTCACGGTCGCGCTGCCCTTGACGGTCAGGTAGTCAGAAGCCGTCACACGGTAATAGGTCGTGTACTCGGCAGCATTGCGATAGGTCGGCTTGTCCGTCGTCCAATCACCGCCGTCTTCGCGATACTCGATTTTCATATCCGCCGGAACGGGGTCATTCTTAACGTTGACCGTAATGCCGTGCTCTTTGCCATCATAGGTGCCATCGAAGCCAGTGACCTCAAGGTCAAAACGCGAAACGTCAACGATCTCCCATTTGAGCGTCAGAACACTTGTGGTGCCGCCATCGGTCGTGAAGTTGCCCTTACCGATGACAATGCACTCGTATTGCCCTGGCTCGGTCTGCTTCAGTCCGGATTCACTTCTAGCGCTGAGCTCGTAATCCTTGCCCTCAACGAGATCGACCCACTCGCCGGCACCGTTCTTGAACTTTGCACTTTCAACGACAGGCTGATGTTCCTTGCCGTCATAGGCATACTTGCCCGCACCCTTGCCGCCATCTTTAAGGGTGAACTTGTAGGATTGATTCTTAATCAGGCGACGCGGAGAAATCTCAAAAGACTTCTTGCCCTCGAGCGTCTGGCCAGAGGCGGTCTTAAAGCTCGTGACGACATAGTAGTAGCCAGCGTCCGCCGGAGCATCCTTGAGCTTGGTGCCGTTTTTATATGCCTCGGCGTCCGCCTGGGACTTGCACTGATACCACGTGAATTCATCGCTGGCCGTCACGCCCATCTGCTCCAGATTCCACGCGCCGTCCTTGTTCAAAGCGATTTTGACCGGGCAGCCGTCATAGACAAGCGCAGTGCTCTGAGAGCTCGTTGCCTTGGACATGGAGAGCTTGTACGTGGCCGTCAGGTACTTTTTGGGCTCGCCGTTCTCGTCCTTGCCATATTCGCACTCGCTGTTGCGGAACGGGCCCACGCACGATGCACGAACGCCCAAACCATCAGCTTCAACCTTCCACTTGTGCTGGTGGATGGTCTCGCGGAAGGTAAGGTCACCGTTGAGGTTCACGACCTCGTACTTGTCGGAGTTGTCGTCGTTCTCGGACGAGCCGTCTGGCACAACGCCTTCGATCTTGTTGGATTCGCAGGTGCCAAGGGCACGCGACTTTACGCCATTACTGTCCGCAGTCTCCTCAATCGAGATCCAAACATTGTCTCCAAAGCCTCCGCGTACGGAGAAGTCAGACGCGATATTCAGCGCCGGGACGTTGGCATCGACGCTCTTTTTCTTCGGGACATACAGGCTCTTGGCGGTTCCCGTAGCTTTATCAGCTTCAGTGTACTTGTCACCATAATTAGTATCGTCGGCGTGGCTGTTCTTCCAGTAGCTCGCGATTTCCGGCGATCCATTGAGGGTAAGGGTCCCGGCGGCGTAAACCACGCACGTATTGCCGCGCGCGCCATAGCGAGAAATTTCGCCACCGTTTATGTTGCAGCGAGCGCTTCGTGCAACATTAAGGGCATCGACTGTCAAAGTGTTGTCGGCCGAGCTCGAACGCGTGCTGTGGAAGTTGCTCATCGTGCAGCTGTTGAGGTTGACCGTAGCGTTGGTGACGCCCATCACGCCGGCGACAGCATAAGTATTAAGGATAGAGGAATTCTCATAATAACGAGACGCTTCAACTGAGCTGTAGCTCTTGTTCGTCTGCCTGACGCCCAAGTTCTCCCCATTGCCGCCGCCATTGTGCCCACTGAAGCTGCAATTGTTGAACGTCGCCGTCAATTTTGCGACAGCGCTTCCGTCTTTGGGCATCCTGAAGCTGCTGTTGCCATCAACGGAAACAGCGCCATTAAAGTCTCCGGACGTATCGTAGAACTCGCAGTCGGTAAAAGTCGCCGTGAAGGGATTGATGTTGCCACCAGTCGTATCCCTGCCCTCACGGAAGAGATGTGCAGGGACGGCATACTCTTGAGCGTTGCCCGCCACTGCACCCGATTTGCCAACATAGCCTTGGATCTTCAGCTTTTCGAACTTGGCGGTCAGCTCGCCCTCGGTGCTTCCCAACGAAATCGCAGGCACCTTTTGGTCGAGCCTACTGCTGTACGAGAGGAAGAAGTTCTGAGAACCGTCGCCAATCCCCAGATTAACCGAGATGTCTCCCAAAGCATTTTTGTAGCCACCGTCGTAATAACGGTCGGTCAAAAAGCCGCTTACGGACTGACGCCCTCCATTCTGATCATGCAAGCTGACGCACGGGTTGTTGATACCGATGAACTCGATATTGCTGCCCTGTTTAATGTTGAACAGCCATCGAGTTTGCCCAACTAACGAGTTCGTACTGCCGTTCACGTAGACCGTGCCATCAATGTAAATCGTCACGGGGTTATACGATGTCGCGTTCGGAACGTCGATGACGTAGCCCGAGGAGGGCGTGGTCTGATTCTCGCTCGTCCTGAGCACATAGCAACCAGGCTCGGTGATTTTAACGGGCTCTTTGCCTGCCTGTCCAAGCGACAGCACTTGTGTATTAGCAGGCACCTGTGTCTCGGCACTGGCCACCGCCGGCGTTGCCACGAGCGCGCATGCCACGGTTGCGATACCCAGCAGACGCGTCAACGCAGCGCGCATCCCCATCTTCTTCTCCTTCATCGTTCAGCTCCCCTTGCCCCTATGCTTTCGCGATGTCCGATATCGCTTGGCGCGGCCGGCATGGTCCCTCGCCAGCCGCCAACTCAAATTGACATATATATCCACCTGGTATTGTGCAACCGCATATTTTGACACCCTGCCGCTCGGCGCGAGTTGCGTACCGTGAGGCGCAAACGGAACGCACCCCCGCGGGTGGCGCATGCACGATGTGGCAAAATCGAGGTACTAAGGGGGCCCGATATGCTCAAAATCATCGCCTGCGACGACGACGTCGCCTTTCTAGATAACCTGCACCGCATGATCAACCGCTGGTCGGCCGAGACGGGTACGGCGGTCGATGTTGCACTCGTCACACGCGGCGAGGACCTGCTGGCACGCCATGCTGCATCGCGCGCCGACATTATCATGCTCGACATGATCATGCCGCTCGTCAACGGCATGGACACCGCCCGCGAGCTGCGCCAATCCGATACCGCCGTGCGCTTGGTATTTCTGACCTCATCACCCGAGTTCGCACTTGAGTCCTACGAGGTCCGCGCCTTCGACTACCTGCTCAAACCCGTGACCTACGAGCGCGTGGCGCAACTGCTCGACGAGCTGTCGAGCCTGCGTCCGGCAGCGACCGACGAACTCGTCATCAAGACGTCCTTTGGCTACCATGCCCTGCGCCTATCCGATATCGAATATGCCGAGGCCCGCAACAAGCACGTGGTCTTCCACCTGCGCGATGGCCGCGATATCGAGGCGCTCGAGCCGTTCCGCAGCATCGAGGACCGACTGGCCCAAAACGCGACCTTCTTTAAGTGCCACCGCAGCTACCAGGTCAATCTGCGCAATATCGACCACTTTAACCGCACGGAAATCGTCATGCGCTCGGGCGCGTGCATACCGCTCGCGCGCAGCTGCAAGCAGGGATTCCAAGACGCCTACTTTGCGGTACGGTTCGAGGGCGGGAGACGCTGATGCTTTCCTCGGCAGAACTGGTACTTTGGGCAATCCACCATGCGACGACGTTGCTCTTTGGCGTCTTTGCCTCGGCGGCGCTGTGCGGTGTCGAGATCAACCGCCGCCATTCGCTCGAGCTGGTGGGGGTCGGCGCCGTAACCGGCACCGCTTTTGCGATTGCCAACCTCGTCGGTGGTGAGCTGCTTGCCCGGCAGGCCTATCCACTCGTCGTGCATCTGCCGCTTGTCGTCTACTTGTGCGTACGCTATCGCCTGAGTCCGCTGCTCGCCATCCTGGGCGTTACCAGTGCCTACCTGAGCTGCCAGTTTAGCAACTGGGTGGGTATCGCCGCATTCGCCGCCACCGATTCGCAGGTCGCGTACTACGTGGCGCGCATCATTACCACGCTCGGCGTCTTTGCCGTCTTGTTGCATTGGGCAAGCGAGATTGGCCCCCGTCTGGCGATCAAAAGCCCCACCGAGCTGGAGATTCTGCTCATCCTGCCGCTTGTCTACTACATCTTCGACTACGCCACCAACGTCTATACCACGCTCTTCCACTCGGGCTCGGTGGTAACCGTTGAGTTTTTGGCGTTCGCACTCTGCGCCTTCTACCTCATGTTTCTTGCCGTCTACCTTCGCGAATACGAGGCAAAGGAAATCGCCGAGCGCGAGCGCTGGATGCTCGCGACCCGCGACAGCGCGGCCATCAAAGAGCTCGAAGCCTGGCGCCAGTCCGGACGCGAGCTCTCGGTTCTCCGTCACGACATGCGCCACTACCTGCGCGGTCTAGCGGCCCTGATCGAAGAGGGTCACACCGATGAGGCGCTCGAGCGCATCGACGCGCTCTGCGAGGCCAACGACCGCACCGCCATGCGCCGCTACTGCGCCAACGAAACGGTCAACATTGCGCTCTCGTCGCTTTCCGCGGACATCAACGCGCACGGCATCACCGCCGACCTGCGCGCCGCCGTGCCCGAAACCGTCCACGTGAGCGATGTCGATCTGTTCAGTGTGGTATCGAACGCCCTGGACAATGCCATCGCCGCAGCGAGCGCCGCCCCCGAAGGCAAGCGGTTTGTCGACCTGGACCTTCGCTACGAAGACGGTCAGCTTCTATTGCTGGTTTCCAACACGTTTGGCCGTGCGCCGCACATGGTCGACGGCATGCCCGTGGCTCAGCACGCTGGACACGGCTTTGGCACCAAGAGCATTAAGCTTGCCGTCGAGCGTATGAACGGCAACTGCCAGTTCCGCATTAACGGCGACCGGTTTGAGCTGCGCGCCGTGATGTAGGGGCTGCCGCCAGCCTCGCTACAGCGGTGCAGCCGCCGGGGTCAGCTGCTTAATGTAGGCCCACATGCGCTGCTTGGCGGCCTTGTCGGTGAGCGCCGCCTCAAAACCGTCGAGCGCCAGCACGCGGCGCCCCTGCACATGGGCGACCAGGCCGGGCTTGAGCATGGCGGTGTCAAAGTCATCAATTGCCACAAGCATATCAGCATAGGTCTCGCGCATGACATCGGCCGCGCTGTTGTCCAGCAGCAGCACCGCCTCGGGGTCCAAGGTCTCCAGCGCCTCGCGGAACAGGTCGCTCGTCAGGGCCTCGCCCTCCGCGACCGCTCCGTCGCCCGCGCCGGAGACGCTTGCCAGCACGCAAAAATCCTCGGGGGCATATCCGATAGCGCCGAGCGCCTTGCGCAACGCGGCGCCATCCGCGCCGGCAGCCAGCTCACCGCCCGAGCACTCGGCTTCATCCAAATCGCCTTTGACCAGCACAATCGGCGAGCACGCGTTGCCCGAGATACGTACACCGCGGTCTGCAAGCGACGCGAGCTCCTGCTCGGTCGCCTGAGCGATGGCTTCTTTTTTCTGGCTTTGTGACGTGGGCATGCGCTCTCCAATCGTTTGCGTGCCCACCATTATATAAAAGAGCCGCCCGCGAGTGGTTGCTTTGCGAGCCGCTGGGTATAAGCACGGTCGTACTGAGTTTTACGCGGCCGAGCCGCGTCGCATTATGGAGGTCACCATGGCTGACATTAAGCAGATTACCCCCGAGAACTTCGACGCTGTCGTCAACGATAGCCTGCCCGTACTGGTTGATTTTTGGGCCCCGTGGTGCGGCCCCTGCCGCTCGCTCTCGCCCATCGTAGACGAGGTTGCCGACGAACTGGCCGGCAAGCTGGCCGTGGCCAAGTGCAACGTCGACGACAACCAGGACCTGGCCATGAAGTTTGGCGTCATGAGCATCCCCACGCTAATCGTCTTTAAGAACGGCGAGGAGGTCGACCGCTCGGTCGGCGCCTTACCCAAGGCAAGACTTCAGGCACTGCTGGAGAAGCATCTGTAATACGCTTGTTACTTGTCTGCCGTCCATGAGCGGTTTCGCACCGCTCGCCGGAGTGTCAAATGCAAGGCATGCGACCACGGATAGTATGGTAGACACAAACAGCCCCCAGTGAACGGGTGCGGGTCAAACGGACTCGCGCCCGTTTTCTTATGCGGCGGCGCCCAAGGCGGGCGTAGTAGAATCTGAACCACCATTTCGCCCCGTACAAAAGGAGATTCCCATGCATGACGTCGGAATGAACATGAGCCAGCTTGCCATGAGCGTCAAGCAGGTCGACGACACCATTGAGCTCGCTCACGAGTGGAGCCATCAGCTGCTGCATGCGATCGAGAACTTTGACATGGAGCGCATTGGCGCCAAGCTCGAGGCCGCCATGTCTGCGCTGCACGAGGCGCACGATGCGCTCGAGGGCTACGAGGAGGCCATCGAGGCAGATCACAACTCCGTCGGCTCTGTGAAACTGGTGTAACGTGGTCGAGCACGAGCACTCGCACGATTACGGTGCGGACGACGATGCGAGCTGCCGCTGCAGCGGCTCCAGCTCCGAGCTGGTCCGCTTTTCGGTCACCGCGCCCGACGACCTGCTGCGCCGCTTTGACGAGCAGATTGCGCGCCGCGGTGACGTGGCCAACCGTTCCGAGGCCGTACGCGATCTGATTCGCGCCTCGATCGCCAAGGAGCAGATGCGCACGCCCGACGAGCAGGTCATCGGTTCGCTCACCATGATCTATGACCACCATACCGGCGATCTGACGCGCCGTCTGGACGAGGTGCAGCACGACTACACCGACGAGATTGTCTCGACCATGCACGTGCATCTGGACCACCACAACTGCCTGGAGATTCTGGCACTCAAGGGTCGCGGTAAACGCGTCTACGAGCTGGCGGACCGGTTGCTGGGGCTGCGCGGCGTTAAGCACGGCGAGCTCACCTGCGCCGCCACCAAGCAAAGCTTGGGGCTCTAACAACACGCACTTCAATGAAGGGGAGCCACATGCGGCATGTGCATATTCATGTGACGGGCATTGTGCAGGGCGTTGGCATGCGGCCATTTGTGTATCGCGAGGCTATGGCGCATGGCATTTGCGGCTGGGTGCTCAACGCGGGCGATGGCGTGCACATCGAGGCGCATGCTTCGGTCGAGGCACTCGACGGCTTTGTCGCCGCGCTGTCGGAGCACGCGCCTGCCGCAGCCCGCGTTGAGCATGTCGCTGTTGCAGACCTGAAGCCCGACACTTGGGATGCCGACGATGAGCAGGGCTTTCGCATTGTGGCGTCGCAGGATCAAACTGCCCACACGACGCTCATCTCCCCCGATATCGCCACCTGTGACGACTGCCTGCGCGAACTGTTCGACCCCGCCGACCGACGCTATCACTACCCCTTTATCAACTGCACCAACTGCGGGCCGCGCTTTACCATCATCCGGTCGCTGCCTTATGACCGAGCGGCCACGTCGATGGATTGCTTTCCCATGTGCCCCGAGTGCGCCGCAGAGTATGGCGACCCGCTTGACCGGCGCTTTCACGCGCAGCCCGATGCCTGCTTTGACTGCGGGCCACATATTACCTGGCGCGAGGCGGCGGGCGACATGGAGCTCAAGGGCTCAGGGACGACGCCAGCCGTCGGCAGCACGCGCGAAACCAGCGATGCCATTATTGACCGCTGTGTCGAGCTGCTGGCCAGCGGCGGTATTGTCGCCATCAAGGGCCTGGGCGGATTCCATCTGGCCTGTAACGCCGCCAATGAGCAGGCGGTGATCGAGCTGCGCCGTCGCAAGCGCCGCAGCAACAAGCCGCTTGCCGTTATGGTGCTCAGCCTTGCCGATACTGAACGCCTGTGCCATGTCGATGATGCCGAGCGCGGCTTGCTAACCGGTAGCATCCGCCCCATCGTGCTGTTGCGCCGGCGTGCTGTTGGCGAGGGAGATTCCCCCGACGCCCTTACACTCGCGCCATCCGTCGCGCACGATCTACCCGAGCTCGGCGTCATGCTCCCCTATACACCGCTTCAGCATCTGCTGCTTGCAGCTGCCGCGTCGCATGACATGCACGCGCTGGTCATGACCAGCGGAAACCTGAGCGAGGAACCTATCGAAACTGACGACGACCTTGCCTGGGAACACCTCGTTGCCGCCGGCATTGCCGATGCGCTGCTCGGTAACGACCGTGCGATTCTCTCACGCTACGACGACTCCGTGGTACGCGTGGTCGGTGGGGTCGTTATGCCCGTGCGCCGCGCTCGCGGATATGCGCCTCGGCCGTTGCCGCTGCCGGCACTCGACGGCGCTCCGTCCTGCGTGCTCGCCTGCGGCCCACAGCAAAAGGCAACGATCGCATTCACACGCGAAGATGCGAACGGCGAGGCGGCCTGTTTTGTGTCGCAGCATATTGGCGATGTCGAAAACGGCGAGACCTTCGATGCCTGGAACGCCGCGCGCACGCGCTTGGAAGATCTCTTCGACTTGACGCCCGCCGCGCTGGCCTGCGACTTGCACCCCAGCTACCTATCGAGTCAGTGGGCGCGCGAGCAGGCGCGAAAATGCAATCTGCCGCTCGTCGAGGTGCAGCACCATCATGCGCATATCGCGAGCGTAATAGCCGAGGCTATTGCCGCGGGCCAGCTTACAACCGACGCGCGCGTGCTCGGCATTGCCTTCGATGGTACGGGTGCCGGCACCGACGGCACCATATGGGGCGGCGAGTTCCTTGTCGCCGGCCTTGCCGATTTTGAACGCGCCGCTCACCTGCGCACCTGGGCGCTGCCAGGCGGTGCCGCATCCGTGCGCGATGCCCGGCGCAATGCCTTTGCCCTGCTGAGCGAGCTCGGCCTGCTCGAGCACCCAGGTGCCGCGGGGCTATTGGGCACCCTCGACGAGCAGACGCGCAGCATCACGACTACGATGATCGAGCGGAACATCAACAGCCCACGCACGAGCAGTATGGGGCGTCTCTTTGACGCCGCCGCTGCAGTTTTGGGCATTTGCGGGCAGGCAACCTACGAAGGCGAACCCGCCATCGAACTCGAAGCCGCCGCCTGGCGCGCGCTCGGCGGTAAGCCCGTTCGTCTCGACGGCAATCACACAGGCGTATTCATGCCTGCCGACAACTCCCCCATCTTGGACCCCCAACCGATCATCGAAGCTCTTCTGAATGGAATCGAGGCAGGCGCGCCGGCCGACAGGCTCGCGCTCGACTTCCATATCGCCATCGCATGCGCGTCGGCCCGCATCGCGTGCGAGATCTGCGATCGCGAAGGCCTCGATACCGTCGCGCTCTCGGGCGGTGTGTTCATGAACCGGCTTTTGCTTCAGCTCCTTACCCACGAACTCAAAGACGCCGGTCTTGCCGTCTTGGTCCCCCACGCTGTGCCCGTCAACGACGGCTGCATCGCCTACGGTCAGGCCGCCATCGCTCGCGCTCGCCTCGCGCAGACGGCACGGGTAGGCTGTTTTGCCAGCCTGCGCGCCGCCGTCTCACAGGTGTAACGCGTTTGCTCGCGACTCCCGCGAGCGTTACCATCATCTGATGGGTAATTAGGCGCCTATCCAGCGCAAAACGTATAAAAGGGAAACATTATGTGCCTTGCCGTTCCCGGTAAAGTGGTCAAACGCGACGATGACCTTAAGGCGACCGTCGACATGATGGGCATCGAGCGCCCCGTTTCGCTGCGCCTCGTGCCGATGGCGCAGGTCGGCGACTATATTCTCGTGCACGCCGGCTTTGGCATTCAGATTGTCGACGAGCAGGAAGCCCAGGAGACACTCGAGCTCGTCAATACCATGGCCGAACTGGCCGAAGAGGACCAGCTCGCCACCAACCCGGCTGAGGCATACTAGTGGCGGCGGCGCAGCCGGTTCGCTCCGGTATCGACTTTTCGGCATTTCGCGACCCCAAGCTGGCTCGCGAGCTCATCGATCGTATTCATGAGCTTGTCGGCAACCGCAGCATCAACCTTATGGAAGTCTGCGGTACGCATACCGTGAGCATTGGCCGCTATGGCTTTCGCTCCATTATGCCGACGGGACTCAAACTGCTAAGCGGCCCGGGGTGCCCCGTTTGCGTCACCGCCAACCGCGACATCGATTACGCAATCGCGCTTTCCAACATGGACGGCGCCATCATCACCACCTTTGGCGACATGATGCGCGTGCCCGGATCGTCCACCTCGCTTGCCGCGCAAAAGGCGGCGGGACGCGACATCCGCGTCGTCTACTCTCCGCTCGACGCGCTCGACATTGCCGAGCAAAATCCCGAACGCCCGGTCATCTTTATGGGCGTCGGCTTTGAGACCACAACGCCCACCATTGCCGCCGCTATCCTGGAGGCCGACGCGCGCGGGCTCCAGAACTTCTCGGTCTACTGTGCTCACAAGACCACACCTCCGGCTCTGCGTGCGATTTCCAACGATCCCGAGACGACCATCGACGGCTTTATCCTGCCGGGTCACGTCGCTACCATCACAGGCCTGGCACCCTTTGGGTTTTTGGTCGATGAGTTCGATACCCCCGGCGTAGTCACCGGTTTTGAGCCGGTCGATATCTTGCAGGGCATCTGCATGCTGGTCCAGATGGTTGTCGAAGACAGGCCCGCGATTGACAACGCCTACCGCCGTGGCGTCAATGCAGACGGCAACCCCGTGGCGCGCCAGCTGGTCGATCAGGTATTTGAGCCGTGCGACACCACGTGGCGCGGACTGGGACCGATTGCCAACTCGGGTCTTTCCATCCGACCCGAATTCGCGCGCTTTGATGCCGGCACCCGCTTTGATGTGCCCATTGAGGCGACGGTCGAGCCACGCGGCTGCCGCTGCGGCGACGTGCTGCGCGGTGCCATCACGCCGAGCGACTGCCCTCTGTTCGGCCACGCATGTACGCCCGAACACCCCGTCGGCCCGTGCATGGTGAGCTCCGAAGGCAGCTGCGCGGCGTACTACCGCTACCGCGACTGCTAGGTTCCGCCGTTCTAACGAACGGCGGACCGGCCGACGCTGCGCACCATTCAGGCGAGCGATTTGCCTTTCAATCGTCGGCTGCGGGCAAAAGCCCAGCAGCCTCCTCTTTCAAGGCAACTCACTTCGTCTGAATGGCGCTCGCTGACTTTTACTTAACATCGATTTTGCCACACTCGGCTATTGCCGATTCCACCCACGATTGGAGTTTTGGATATGTCCCGTACTGCCACCGATAGCACTGTCCTGCTGGGCCACGGCTCCGGCGGCCAGATGATGAAGCGCATTATCGATGAGGTCTTTCTGGATGCCTTTGGGTCGCCCGAGCTGCTTGCGGGCAACGATGCCGGTGTCGCCGCGCTGCCCGCAAGCGGGCGAATCGCCATGTCGACCGACAGCTTTGTGGTAACGCCGCAGTTCTTCCCCGGCGGCAATATCGGCCGCCTCGCCGTATGCGGAACCGTCAACGACGTCGCGACCTCGGGCGCTAACGTGCGCTACCTCTCATGCGGCTTTATCCTCGAAGAGGGCTATCCCATGGACAAGCTGCGCCAAATTGTGCAGACCATGGCCGAAACGGCGCACGAGGCGGGCGTGTCCATAATCACCGGCGACACTAAGGTGGTCGAGCGCGGCGGTGCCGACGGCGTCTACATCAATACCGCCGGCGTGGGCGAGGTTCCCGCAGGCGTGACGCTCAGCGGTGCCAACTGCCGGCCCGGCGACGCCATCCTGGTGTCGGGTACGCTAGGCGACCACGGCATCGCCATCATGAGCCAACGCGAGGGCTTGGCGTTTTCGAGCGACATCGAAAGCGACGCTGCGCCGCTCAATCATCTGATTGCCGACGTGCTCGCCGCCGCCCCCGACACCCGCTGCTTCCGCGACCCCACACGCGGCGGCCTAGCATCCACACTCAACGAGTTTGCCCAGGCCAGCGGCGTTGCCATGGAGATCGACGAGGATGCCGTGCCCGTGCGCCCCGACGTGCAGGCCGCCTGCGAGATGCTCGGCTACGACGTTTTGCAGGTAGCAAACGAGGGCAAGATGGTCGCCGTGGTGCCGGCCGAACAGGCCGATGCCGCGCTGGCGGCCATGCGCGCCGCCCGCTACGGCGAGAACGCCGCCATCATCGGTCGCGTGCTGCCGCTTGCCGAGGGCGCTCGACCCGTCGTGCGCGTACGCACCGGCTGGGGATCGACCCGCATCCTCGACATGCTCGTGGGAGAGCAGTTACCGAGAATTTGCTAGGGCGGTATCGCGCGGTCGGCGCGATGTGGCTTGATATCCCTGGAGATGTTCAGATTCCAAGCGCGCCCAACGCGGAAGCCCAGTATTATGATGTGCGTTTTGAAACCCAATGACGGGAGCTTTCATGGCAGCAGCTTTTTCCCATGTGATCTTTGACCTGGACGGCACCATCCTCAACACGCTCGAGGACCTGGCGGCCGCCGGCAACCACACCTGCGAGATGCACGGCTGGCCCACGTTTGCCGTGGACGAGTACCGCTACAAGGTGGGAAACGGCATGCTTAAGCTGGTCGAGCGCTTTATGCCCGCCGAGTACGCGGGCGACGGCCGCATGTTTGAGCAGACGCTTGCCGAGTTTAGAGCTTATTACGGCGAGCACAAGGAGGACCACACCTCACCCTACGCCGGCACGATTGAGATGCTCGACCGTCTGCGCGCAGCGGGCGTTCAGCTTGCCGTGCTCACCAACAAAGATCATATTTCGGCAGCCCCGCTTATCGAGAAGTATTTTGGCTCTGAGCGCTTTGCGCTGGTACAGGGCCGTGTGGACGCATTTCCGCCCAAGCCCGAGGCACCCGTCACGCTGCACGTGATGAAGGAGCTGGGCGCCAATCCGGCAACCACGCTCTACGTGGGCGATTCCAATGTCGATGTTCTGACCGGCCACAACGCCGGCCTTAAGAGCGCGGGCGTCAGCTGGGGCTTCCGCGGCCGCGCAGAGCTGGAGGCTGCCGGCGCCGACTACGTGGTGGACACCCAGGACGAGCTTGCAGCGCTGGTGCTGGGCGAGTAACGAAGCCGCCGCTCAGCACGAACGCGGCAATTCTTCCGCGCGGAAAGCGCATCCCGTTTTGGAGCTCCGGAATGGGGTGCGCTTTCCGTTTGAGGCGCGTCAGGGAAACCGCATCCCGTTTCAGAGCAATATTCCGGGTCGCGCTTTCCGCAACCCACCCCATCCGGAAACCGCGACCCATTATTCGCCCAAATACCGGCTCGCATTTTCCCGAGCATTCGATGCAACGCTGGTGCAAGGAGTGTCCCCAACTGTCGGCAGAAAAGGAACGTCCCCAAGTGCCGCAAGAGTGTCCCTTTTGACTAGTCATTTAAGAACGTCCCCAATGACTACACCTTCCGACAACGGTAACACCGCAGGTAGAGGACGGACAGCGAAAACGCCCCTAAGCGAGCAAGGTGACGTGAAATGAAAGGGCGCTGACCTTCTGGTCGCGCCCTTGAAATTGAACGTCAGATTGCCGCTTAGGGGCGTTTGCAGCGTCGAGCAGTTGCGGCGTTTGGTAAAACGCCGCAACGAACTAGCTCATCATGGCATTCATCATCTCGTTGGTTGCGGAATCGTCAGCAGACCACTCGCCGTCGTCATTGCAGGAGTACTTGAAGGTGACCTTGGTGTCCTTGGTCTTAGCAGCCTTGGTCACATCGACCATAACCTGACCGGCCATCTTGTACAGCTCGTCATCGGAAGGCATCGAATCGAGCGCGGCGACCTTCTCCTGGTACTGGGTGGCAAAATCCTCAACGATCTGGTTCATGGACTTGCAGGTAATGGTGACCTCGGCAGTTGCGGTGCCCTTGTCCTCGTCGACCGTCACGTCGCCGATTTTGTAGTCAAAGCCCTCGAGATAGCTCTTGGCGTACTCCTTGGGATCGATGCCCAGCTGCTCGAACTCGTCACCCGAGGCCTCTTCCAGGCCGGCGAGGAAGTCGTTGCCACCGTTCTTGACCTCGTCAAACTGCGTCGTAAGATCCTCGGTGATGAGCTCCTCAACCGAAGGACCTCCGCAGCCGGAAAGCACAACCACGCACGCGACCAGAACAGCCATCAGGGGCACAAGCAGCAGCTTCTTTTTCATGAGATTCCTCCCAACAAGCGGCACCGCGCTTCCCGACGCGGCGCACGTCGTAACAATAAGGCCATACTAGCCGCTAACGAACACCCCCGGCAAAGCAAAGGCGCAGTCGGCTCGATTTAACGTCCGAACGGTTTACCGGTCCGCCCAACGCGCAATAAAACGCTCCGCCGCATTGTAATAAAAAAGGGTGGTCGAACGATTCGACCACCCCAAAACACCCTTATGTTGCCGCGGCTTACTTGCGGACGACCTTAACGATGGCGTCACCAGCAGCAACGGCAGACTCAGCCTCGACGGCGAGCTCGACGTCGGCGAACTCGGCGGTGTTGGACACAGCCACGACGACGCAGTCCTTGTAGCCGGCAGCGGCGATCTTAGCGCGGTCGATCTTGAGCATGGGCTGGCCAGCCTTAACGACATCGTCAGCCTTGACGAAGCCCTCGAAGCCGTCGCCGTTCATGTTGACGGTATCGACGCCAACGTGCACCAAAACCTCGATGCCGCTATCGGACTGCAGGCCCACGGCGTGACCCATGGTGACGGTCACCTTGCCGTCGCAGGGAGCGTAGACCAGATCGTCCTCGGGCCACACGGCGCAGCCCTTGCCCAGAACCTCGCCGCCAAAGACGGGATCGGGCACGTCGGCCATCTTGATGACCTTGCCCTTGACGGGCGAGCACAGCACGTCGGCGCCGGCAGAAGCAGAGATGGAGGCCGGAGCAGCGGCAGCCGCGGGCTCAGCCTTCTTCTTGAACATGTCAAACAGACCCATACGTTTTCTCCTCTTGATTAAGCGCAACGTTATGCGCATGCCTATGGTGATTATAGTTCCAAATGATCAAATTGCTAAGGTGAGGGCCCGAATCGCAAGCCCTTCTCTAAACCTTTCCCCAGTGGCACTCATATTGTCGATTAATCCTCGATAAGCCCCAGGTGAGCAAAAGCGTTCCAGATGCCGTCGTCATTGACGTCGGTGGTCACGTAGTCGGCGGCCGGTCCGGCGTTCGGCAGAACGCCGGAACTCAGTCGCCGGAACTCAATTACTCCAGGCCCTCGGTGCCGTTGGACTTGATGATCTTCTGGTATGCAAAGAAGCTGTCCTTGCGGCGGCGCTCGTAGGTACCGGTACCGTCGTCGTACTTATCGACATGGATAAAGCCGTAGCGCTTGCGCATCTCGCCAGTGCCGGCGGAAACCAGGTCGATGGGACCCCACCAGGTGTAGGCGATCAGGTCGACGCCGTCGGCAATGGCCTCGCCCATGGCCTTGATGTGGCTGCGCAAGTAGGCGATACGATACGGGTCGTGGATGGAACCGTCCTCCTCGACCTCGTCGTAAGCGCCCATGCCGTTCTCGACCACCATCAGCGGAATCTCGTAGCGAGCATAAATCTCGTTGAGGGCGATGCGCAGGCCCAGCGGGTCGATCTGCCAGCCCCAGTCGGTGGACTCCAGATAGGGATTCTTTCCGCCAAAGGTCATGTTGCCCTCGGTCATCTCGTGGTCCTTGTGGGTGCCCACGGTGCCGGACATGTAATAGCTAAAGGAATAGAAGTCGACCTTGCCGTCGGCGATATCCTGCAGGTCGCCGTCCTCCATCACAAGCTCAACATCGTTCTCGACCCAGAAGCGCTTGGCATAGAACGGGTACTTTCCGCGCACCTGCACGTCGGAGCAGTACCAGTTCATGGCGTTCATCTCCTGCTGCGTGGCAAACACGTCGGCCGGATCGCACGTGGCGGCATAGGAGAGGATGAAACAATCCATGTTGCCCATCTTGAACTTCGGGTAATGCTCGTGGGCATAGCGCACGACGCGGCCGCTGGCGACAAACTGGTGATGCAGCGCCTGCATGCGGGCCTGCGGCGTGGTGTGGACCGCCGAAGCCGGACCCTCAAAGCCCTGAATCATGCTGGTCTCAAAGAGGTTGCCCATGTCCTGAGTGCCACAGTTGATCTCGTTGAAGGTGAGCCAGAACTTGACCTTGTCCTGGTAACGGTCGAAGACGGTTTGGCAATACTTCTCAAAGAAGCCGATGAGCTCGCGGCTCGCCCAGCCGTTGTATTTCTCGACCAGGTGATAGGGCATCTCGTAGTGCGAGAGGGTCACGAGCGGCTCGATGTTGTGGGCGCGCAAGCAGTCGAAGACGCGGTCGTAGAAGGCGAGGCCGGCCTCGTTGGGCTCGGCGTCATCGCCGTTGGGGAAGATGCGGCTCCAAGAGATGGACATGCGGAACATGTTGAAGCCCATCTCGGCGAACAGCGCGATGTCCTCCTCATAGTGATGGTAGAAATCGATGCCGTCATGGTTGGGGTAGAAACGATCGGGGTCGATATCGATCGTGATCTGACGCGGCTCCTTGTAGCTGCCGCCCAGGAAGTGGTCGTCGACGGAAGGACCGCGGCCGTCCACGTTCCAAGCGCCCTCAAACTGGTTGGCGGCGGTGGCGCCACCCCAATAGAAGCCCTCGGGGAACTTGATGTTTGCCATGAGCATCTCCTTTACATCGCGGGTCGATGAGCCGAGTATCGCCCACGCGCGCGGCAGGCAGGGGCAGGGGTGCCAAACCCGACACTTCTTTTCGCGCCCACGGACCGCCGCCGCCCCGTCCCTGATACTTCCTGATACCGACCGAAACGTGCCAAAATAAACCTGTCTTTTTTGGCAGGTTTGTTGAGTGTGGGAGTTCGTATGGATATCAAACGCAAGATTTCCGAGGCACAGGGCCTTACCCCTACCGAGCAACAGCTCGGCATCTCGGCCCTTGCCATGGGCGAAGACGCCCGTGGGCTCTCCATCAAGGAATTTGCCGCGCGCACCAACGTTTCTGTTGCGAGCGTCCACCGTTTTTGCAAAAAGCTCGGCCTCGAGGGCTTCAAAGATCTCAAGGTCGAGCTCATCCGCCTGGCAACCGAATCGGGCAACCGACGCGACGTGGACATCAACTTTCCCTTCGACGCCACGTCCACCCCTGCGCAGGTTATGGAGCGCATGGAGGGACTCTACCAGACCACGCTGGCCGAGACGCAGGAGCTGCTCGACCCCGCGCAGCTCGACCACGCCGCCAAGCTTATCATGCGCGCCGGCACCGTGGACATCTACACGGGCTCGCACAACCTCTATCCAGCGGGAATGTTCCGCGACCGCCTGCTCTCCGCCGGTAAAAGCGCGACGTGCCACGACGGTGCCGAGGCCCAGGTGCGAACGGCGCTCGCCTCGGACCCCGGCCATGTGGCAATCGTCATCTCCTACAGCGGCCTTGCCCCCAACCTCAAGGACATCTTGCCGATCCTCAGCAGCCGGCATGTCCCGGTCATCGTCATCGGCACGCCTTATTGCGCTCGCATTCACCCCGGCTTTGCCGCCTACCTTACGGTGAGTGACCACGAGAGCATGACGCATCGCATCACGCAGTTCGCCAGCCACATCGCCGTGCAATACGTGCTCGATTCGCTCTACAGCAGCTACTTCGCCAAAGATTACGCCCGCTGCTCCGAGTTCCTAGAGCGCTCATTCCCCTACACCCGCCTCCCGGGGCTTAAGTAGCGACGAGCGTGGTTCTCGGACGTCTATCTAACGAGAGCAAGTAGTCATTGGGGACGTTCTTAAATGACTAGTCAAACAAGAACGTCCCCAACGACTAGTCGTTTAAGAACGTCCCCAATGACTACCCATCCGGAGTAAGACAACGCCGCAAGTAGAGGACGGACAGCGAGCGACGTCCAGGGCGAACAAGTTGGCATGAAAAAGGCGAGGCATTGACCTTCTGGTCATGCCTCGCC
>OGRT01001026.1_pt1 | contig 25081 bp, 19 predicted proteins | sample 1553581 | NCBI WGS metagenome assembly OGRT01 (sample SAMEA2580113, study PRJEB22360) | human gut metagenome | biome: human gut; feature: human-associated habitat; material: faeces | place: Denmark | collected 2008/2010
GAACTGCGGGGAGCCATTGAAAATGCCATGAACGACAAGACGGTGGGAATTATCCTGCTTACCGAGAAGTTCGGAAGAGAGTTTCCCGATCTGCTTGACGAGATTAAGCTGGAACGTACCATGCCGCTTCTGATTGAGATTCCTGACAGGCACGGAACCGGACGTAAGAAAGATTTTATCACTTCATATGTAAATGAGGCAATTGGCCTGAAACTGTAATGATTATAAAGGGAGACCTATTCCAATAAAAGAAGGTGATACACTTGACGTTAGAACAGAAGATCGAACATCTTAAGGATGCCGCCATGCAAGAGGCAAGAGCCGAAGGCAATGCCATTATGAAGCAGCATGAAGATGCCTTAGAGGGCGTGTTCGAGCAGCATAGGGCGGAAGCACTCCGCCAGTCGGAGACCCGGATAAAAGCAGAAGGCATTAATGCCAGTCAGCAGCTGAATATGGCGATGTCCAAGGCCCAGTTGGAACTTAAGAGGGAATTGAGCAAGACTCAGAAGGAATTGAAAAAAGAACTGTTCCTGGAAGTTGACGAAAAGGTGCAGGAGTATATGAAGACGGAAGATTATAAGCATCTTCTGGTTGCGTACATTGAGAAGGCGGCAAGATTCGCGGGCGGGGAAGCTATGACTATATATATCAATCCTACGGATGCCGATAAAAAGGAGTATCTGGAGGAACATACCGGCATGACGCTGACCATAAGCAAAGAGGATTTTATCGGAGGGGTGCGCGCAGTCATCCATGAGCGCAATATTCTGATCGACCGCGCATTCAAGGGCGCGATAGACAATGAGTACCATAAATTTGTATTTAAGGGAGGTGCGTGTAAAGACTGGAAAGATCTACGGCATCAATGGCCCCGTTATCTATCTGAAAGGCAAGACTGGATTCAAGATGTCAGAGATGGTATATGTGGGAAAGGAAAAACTGGTAGGCGAAGTCATTTCCCTGGATAAGGATCTGACAACAATCCAGGTATATGAGGAAACTTCCGGCCTTACGCCAGGGGAAGAAGTGGAGGCAACGGGTGCCGCAGTATCAGTTACGCTTGCTCCCGGTATCTTGAACAATATATTTGACGGTATTGAGCGGCCTTTGGAGAAGATTGCCGATTCTGGCGGAGCGTTCATTACCCGAGGCGTCAGCGTAGATTCCCTGGATACGCAGAAATTATGGGATACCCACATTACCGTGAAGCCAGGCGAGGTTCTACATGGAGGTACAGTAATCGCGGAGGTTCAGGAGACGCATGCGATCCTGCATAAATGTATGGTGCCGCCGGACATGGAAGGTACGGTAATCTCGGTTGTCTCGGATGGCCAGTATACAATTAATGACGTGATCGTGACGATGGAACTATTGGATGGCAGCAGGAAGGAATTGACCATGATGCAGAAGTGGCCAATCCGCGTTCCCAGGCCGGTACATCACAGATATCCGGCCAGCGTGCCATTGATTACCGGCCAGCGAATACTGGATACCATGTTCCCGATCGCCAAAGGAGGTACAGCTGCAATCCCCGGGGGATTCGGAACGGGAAAGACGATGACCCAGCATCAGATCGCAAAGTGGTCTGACGCAGATATTATCGTGTACATCGGATGTGGCGAGCGTGGCAACGAGATGACACAGGTTCTGGAAGAATTCTCCCAGCTGGTGGATCCCAGAACAGGCAACCAGCTGATGGACCGGACGACGCTGATCGCCAATACGTCCAACATGCCGGTGGCGGCCCGCGAGGCGTCTATATATACAGGGCTTACGCTGGCGGAATACTACCGGGATATGGGATATGACGTGGCGATCATGGCGGACTCTACCTCCAGGTGGGCGGAGGCTCTGCGAGAACTGTCCGGACGTCTGGAAGAGATGCCGGCAGAAGAAGGATTCCCGGCATACCTGGCATCCCGTCTTTCTGCGTTCTATGAGCGGGCAGGAATGATGCAGACGCTGAATGGGTCGACCGGATCCGTATCTATTATCGGCGCGGTATCCCCGCAAGGCGGAGACTTCTCCGAGCCGGTTACGCAGAATACGAAGCGATTTGTCAGGTGCTTCTGGGGGCTGGATAAAACTTTGGCTTACTCCAGGCATTTTCCGGCAATCCACTTGCTGTCCAGTTACAGCGAGTATCTGAATGACTTAAGCGGCTGGTACTCAGATTATGTATCGCCGAAGTTCGTAGATTACAGGAATCGCCTGATGGCTCTTCTAAATCAGGAGAGCAGCCTGATGGAGATTGTAAAGTTGATCGGAGGGGACGTTCTTCCGGATGACCAGAAGCTGGTACTTGAGATTGCCAAGGTCATCCGATTGGGATTCCTGCAGCAGAATGCGTTTCACAAGGACGATACTTGCGTGTCCATGGAGAAGCAGTTCAAGATGATGGATGTAATCCTGTATCTGTATAAGAAGTCCAGACAGTTGGTGGCTATGGGAATGCCAATGTCGGTATTGAAGGCGGAAGGCATATATGAAAAAGTGATTGCTATCAAGTACGATGTACCGAATGACAATCTGCAGCTGCTGGATCTATATAAAAAGGATATTGATGATTTCTACCATCGCGTGATTGAGAAGAATGCATAAGGGAGGGAGCGGACATGGCAATAGAATATCTTGGATTAAGCAATATTAACGGCCCTCTCGTTGTCTTGGAAGGAATACAGGATGCCTTTTTCGACGAGATTGTAGAGTTTGTGGTCGAAGGCAGCACGAGAAAGATGGGCCGTATCGTAGAACTGGACGAAGACAAGGCTATTATACAGGTATTTGAAGGGACGGAGAATATGTCTCTTACCAATACCCATACGAAACTGACCGGCCATCCGATGGAAGTTGCGGTATCGCCGGATATGCTGGGGCGTACGTTTAACGGAATCGGGGAGCCGATTGACGGGCTGGGGCCGATTACCTCGACGGACAGGCGGGATATTAACGGACAGCCATTAAACCCGGTATCCCGTGAGTATCCGAGAAACTATATCCGTACAGGAATTTCCGCCATCGACGGACTGACTACACTGATCCGTGGCCAGAAGCTTCCTATTTTCTCAGGAAATGGCCTTCCTCATGACCAGCTTGCCGCGCAGATAGTAAAGCAGGCATCGCTGGGAGATAATGCAGAAGGAGAGTTCGCGGTGGTATTCGGAGCGATGGGCGTAAAACATGATGTCGCCGAGTTCTTCCAGAAGACTTTCGAGGAAAGCGGCGTGTCGGACCACGTCTGCATGTTCCTTAACCTGGCCAATGATCCGGTAGTAGAGCGGCTGATCACGCCGAAGGTGGCGCTGACGGTTGCCGAGTATCTGGCATTCGAGTGTAATATGCACATCCTGGTCATCCTGACGGATATGACTTCATTTGCGGAGGCGATGAGGGAGGTGTCTTCCTCGAAGGGAGAGATTCCGTCAAGAAAGGGATATCCGGGTTATCTGTACAGCGAGCTGGCCACCATATATGAGCGTGCGGGAATTGTAGAAGGGGCGAACGGCTCGGTGACCCAGCTTCCGATCCTGACCATGCCAAATGACGACATTACCCATCCGATTCCTGATCTTACCGGGTACATTACGGAAGGACAGGTGGTTCTGGACCGGAACCTGCATGGCCAGGCCATCTATCCGCCCATCAGCATCCTTCCGTCCCTTTCACGTCTGATGAAGGATGGGATCGGCGAAGGCTACACGAGGGAAGATCATCAGGATCTGGCAAACCAGCTCTTCTCTGCTTATGCAAAAGTAGGCGAGGCCAGGAATCTGGCTTCTGTTATCGGTGAGGATGAACTGTCGCCTATTGATAAGCAGTATCTGAAGTTTGGAGAGGAGTTCGAGCACCGCTATATCGGCCAGGGTCCTACCGAGAACCGTACAATTCAGGATACCCTAGATCTTGGGTGGGAGCTTTTAGGGCTACTACCAAAAGAGGAACTGGATCGTATCGATACAAAACTGATAGACAAATATTATCCAAAAGAGGCGCAGGAGGCTTAAGGATAAAGCGATATTTTGACAGAAAGGAAGTCGGTATATGGATCCCCGGGAATTTCCAACCAAAGGAAACTTAATGCTTGCGAAGAATTCGCTTGCCCTTGCCCACCAGGGATATGACCTGATGGATAAGAAGCGCAACATTCTGCTGAAAGAGTTGATGAGCCTGATAGATGAGGCCAAAGATATACAGGAACAGATCGATACTACCTTTACTAAGGCCTATGCATGCCTGCAGAGAGCCAATATAGAGCATGGAATCAGCAAGGTTCAGGAACTGGCATTTACCGTCCCCATCGAGGATTCAATCCGGATCCAGACCCGCAGCATCATGGGGACGGAGATACCATATGTGAAGTATGACGCGAAGCAGAATGACCTGACCTATGCATTCAGTACGACGCATGAGTCTATTGATATTGTCCGTGAGGCGTTCCGGGAGGTAAAGGATCTGACCATCAAGCTGTCGATGGTCGAGAACGCGGCATACCGGCTGGCGACGAATATCAAGAAGACCCAGAAGCGTGCCAATGCGCTTAAAAATATTACTATCCCTATGTACAGCAATCTGGTATATACGATCAATAACGCGCTGGAAGAAAAGGAAAGGGAAGAATTCACGCGGCTGAAGGTTATAAAGAAAATGCAGGGCAAATAAGAAGCACATTGATGAAAGAGACGGTCTATGGACAAAAGGCCGTCTCTTTTTTGACTCTGCATCAGGAATATGCACCAAATGACAGGAATGGTAAACAAAAAAAGTAATAATTTCGTCATTTGATAGATAATCATTGACTATATGGATATAGGTGTACGCAACTTATTGCAACGTTCCCGTAAATTAGTTATAATGATACTATTCATTAGGAAAGTATACTAAAATGATGCCTCAATTGGAAAATAGTTGAAAAGGGATGTGCCAATGGAACAGAAAAAAAGTAAAGACAATGTATTATACGTAAAGATGTTTGGCAGTTTTTCCATGATTTATGCTGGGGAATCTGTATTGGGAAATAAGGTAAGCGAGACGCAATTTACGTATATGATGCAGATTCTATTGCATAACCGGAAAAATGGAGTCAGCAGGGAAAGTTTGGAAGAGATGTTGTTTGGAGACCGAGATATCAAGAATGTCCATCACACAATGCAGAGTGTTATCTATAATGCTAAGAATAAACTGAGAAAAGCCGGTCTTCCAACAGCAAATTATATTCGGATGGAAAAGGGCGTGTTCTATTGGACCGATAATATACTGGTTGTTGAAGATGCTGCAGAGTTCGACCGCCTGTACAAGGAAGCGCAGCAAGAAAAGGACATAAATGCCAAACTTCAAATTCTACTTGAGGCATGCCATTGTTACACAGGGGAATTCCTATCTATGTACGCCGGTGTCATGTGGGCTGCCGCAGAAGCAAGGAGATACAGAAAGCAGTTCTGCCAATGCGTGGAGGAGGCAGCAGAGATACTCCGGAACAGGCAGGACTACCTGCAACTAGAGCAGTTAGGTACATATGCGTCCGGCATTGCGCCGTTTTCCGACTGGGAGAGTCTTACTATGGAGGCGCTGATCGGAATGGGCAGATATGAGGAAGCAGGCAGCTTATATGCAGAGACCGTTGACTGTTACTTTAAAGAAAGAGGCATCCGCCCATCGCAGAAGTTAATGGATTCGCTGGATCAATTAGGAGAACAGATGCTGCATCCCTATGGAATGCTTGACAAGATACAGACAGAACTTGCCGAATCCAGAGCGGATATATACGGTGGATATCTGTGTTCCTATCCTATATTCCAGGGAATATACCGCATGGTGACCCGGATGATGGATCGGGGAGGCCAGTCCATCTACCTGATGCTATGCACGATTATTGACAGCAAAGGAAACCCAATGAAGGACGGAGAACAGTTGGAAGAGTTATCCCGCCGTCTGGGTGATGCGATCTGCACATCTATCCGCCACGGAGACGCGGTCAACCGGTATGGAAAAGGCCAGTACTTGGTGCTGCTGGTTAATACGACGCTTGAGAACTGTGCCGTGGTTCAGAAGCGGATCAATAATAATTTTCTGATTGGGAGGCAGCGTACTGGGGTTCAATACTATGTAAGCAGCGTGACTTGTGAAATTGAATAATATATGTGCAAGGCGCATTCTTAATGCTCCGCTCCTCGTTATTACGAGAAGCCGGGGCTTTTTTTCTGCCTGAAAAGTGAAATCAATAAAAAAAGTCAAAATCTCCTTTAAAACGGTTGATTTTTGATTCTTCCTTTGATTAACGCTTTGCTATGATGGCATTAGAATCAAGATTTATATGGGATAATGCTGAAAGACAAAGCGGCGAGGGGATGAAGAATATATGAAATTACAGAAGGTGTCAGCCATTCTAGGCCTTACCGTCTGCCTGATTGGAACCCAGATTCCCGGCAATTATGCTGCGAATGTGGCGCAGGCAGCACAAGAAGAGCCAGAAGGCATAAGCCAAGGAGACTCGGGCGTGCTGGATGAATCGCAAGATATGCCAGTGTGGCCTGATGAAGGAAGCACGGCAGGGAAGACGACAAGCGGGCAGACGGAAGGAAATGAAGGTAGCGGTTCCGGGACGGAAGGAAATGAAGGGAGCGGCACCGGGACGGAAGAAAATGAAGGGAGCGGCACCGGGACGGAAGGAAATGAAGGGAGCGGCTCCGGGACGGAAGAAAATGAAGGAAGCGGCGCCGGGACGGGGGAGATACCTGGCCAGGATACGAGACCAGAAAAGCCGGATGCAGGAGTAGAGCCAGGGGGCGGGGCAGGAACAGAAGTGCCCGGGCAAGCCCCTTCTGGAAGTGGAAATATAAAAGTACATCCAAGGATAAACGGGGGAGGAAAGGGCATAGCAAACTACAGGCCTTCCGCGAAGTTCTCGGACGACCGGGAGAAGATAAAGTATAACGTGGAGATTCCGCTAGATAATCTCCCATCCTTCATTACCCAGGAGATGATAATCGGAGCATTAAAGTGCCAGGATGAGACAGGTTATCCCGCATCTGTGACGATTGCCCAGATTATTCAGGAATCCGGATTCGGCAAGTACGGACCGGGAGGGGAAGAAGGGAAAGGCTTATCCTATCTGGCATACCAGTATAATAATCTGTTTGGAATCAAAGGAACAGGACCTGCGGGCAGCGTAGGCATGCGTACCTGCGAGCAGGCCAGTGACGGATCCGCTTATATGATTACTTCCGGTTTCCGTGTGTATAACACTTACACGGAATGTATAGAAGACAGAACGGAACTATTAAAAGAGGTATATAAGGATCTGACTTTTGGTGTCGAAGATGCCAATACATTTGCCATAAAGGTGGGCAGCCGTTGGGCAACCGATATTCAGTATAGTCAGAGCCTGATCGGGCAGATGGAGAGATATGATCTATACAGGCTCGACCGCATGACGCTGGATGAGTTTGACGGGCTTTTGGGGACGTTTGTAAATCCGTGTCCCGGCTCGACCTTGACTAGCGGCTTCGGACCAAGAAGCATGCCAAAGGCAGGCGCAAGCACATATCATAAAGGCATTGATATGGGAACAGGTACCTATAACATCCCAACCTATGCAGCAGCGTCAGGAACAGTAACATTAGCCGGAGAGATGGGGACGGCCGGGATTATGGTTGAAATTGACCATGGAGATGGGCTGGTCACCAAGTACATGCACCATGACAAAATATATGTTGAAGAAGGACAGAAAGTAGAGAAAGGGCAGCAGATAGGGCTGTCCGGCACGACAGGCAATTCTACAGGCAACCATCTACACTTCCAGGTGGAAGAAGATGGGGTGGCAATCGATCCCGGCCTGTACCTGGGGTTTTAGCAACTCGTCTGAGGTTCTTCCGGAACCAGCCATCACCGGAAGAACTTCTCCTCTAATGAGCGGGGATAGATCGAGCATTCCGAAACCATTTATCAGCTTGTTATATTAAAGTCAATGAATATTATACAAAAATCCTTTTTTCACATGTAATTTTGTCGGTTCTTTTGTCTGTGCGTCTGCTAAGATAGACGAAAGGTAAAAGCGCATAGCGGCCGGAGATAAATTTTACGAAATGTCTGGTTGGGAACACCTTAATAAATAATAGAAAGAAGAAACAACGGTGGGGAAAAGAACATACTACATCGGTTCTCCGAACGGAGTTATTCTCTGCGTGGATAAGCGGCTGAATGGAGAGACGATTGGCCGGATTTATCACGCATACAGCAAAGAGGCAATACACATCTCAGGCATGGAAGAGATGATCGTCTATTTGGAAGGTTTCTTTGACAGATTGGGATTCCCGTTTCCTGGGACAGATGAAAAGACATTCCGTATATCGGGAAAAAAGACAGAACGAGAAGAAAGGATGATAAAGGTTATGCGAGAAGAGGACATATTAGAGAATCACGGAGATGCCGGCACTTTTATTATCCGCGTACAGCATAGGCAGCATAGTAGCTGGCAGGGACTAATTACCTGGGTCGATGAGGACAAGACGGTTGCGTTCCGGTCAGCACTGGAACTGATTAAGCTGATAGACGAAGCGTTGAATGATAAAGACGACGAGTCGGGTAACGAGACATTTGTAAAGAGTTGAGAAAACGTGCAATTATGATGGAATTGGAGGAATACGCGTTATGAAAATGTTAAAAAGATGGCTCGCGTTTTTCGTGGTAGTGGTATTGCTTATAGGAGTGGCGTTTAACGGACGTAGCCCAATTGCTGCGAGTCAGATAGACGAAGGAAATACGACGGAAGGGGCGGCAGCAGGACCCGCAATGGAACAGCAAGGAAGCGAAGAGCCAGAAGCCGCGGACAACAGCAATTCAGAGAGCAACGGCGATATGAACGGGGCGACCGTACAGGAGATAGAGCCGGATACACAGGCAGGCGAAAGCCAGCCAGCTGCATCGACAGAAAACATAGATAATGGAACAGCAGTATATCAGGATGCACTGGAACTGAAGCAGGAAGTGAAAGATGAGAACGGCAAAGTTATCTGCACCGTAACTGCGAATGTTCAAGATGGGACATTCGAAGCAGACACCTCCGAAGTTTCAATGGAAGTTGCAGCGGTGGAACCCAATATTTCTGAAGAAGTAAAGGCATTGATGGAAACGACCATAGACGAGGGGCAGATGCTGGGAAAATATTTCTTCTATCATATTATCTTCAAAATAAATGGCGTACCAACAGAGCCGGGTCGTGAAGTCAAGATCACATTTGAGCCAAAAGATTACCAGATTGCAGATGTAAAGAAAGCAAGAACCTTCTATTATAATGAAGCGAATTCTATCGCAGGAAATCAACAGGCAGAAATCATAGAGATTACACAGAAGGCAGATAAGATCGCAGAATTGCAGAACGCCGGACAGAGCACAGAGCACATCGACGATTATGATCTGGCCGAGATCGCTTTGAGAGATGATGGCTCGGCAGATAAGATCCAGATGGAAGGCAGACGTTCCACAATCTATGGATGCTATCTTAAAGAGCCAAAGCCGGAGGATGGAACGATGAATGGCGGCGCTTCTACAGAAGGAGAGACTAAGGAAGAAGAGACAGAAGGCAAATCGGATATATCAGGTACGGCGGCTTCCATAGAGGAATCAAGAACATTACAGTATGAGGATGCGAATGTATCGGTAACGGTTAGCGCGAATAAAGAAGGCATCATACCTGCGGATTCAAAACTTAAGGTCATTCCCGTCCTTCCTGATGATAAGAAAACCAAAGATCAGTATAAAGAAGTAGAAGATAAACTGAAGGACAAGGCGAAGAACGAAAATTACAGCATTGCAGGATTCCTGGCTTATGATATCAGTTTTGTTGATGAAGATGGAAAAGAAGTCGAGCCAGACGGCAATGTGAAAGTCACGATGGAATACAAGAAAGATGTAATTCCAAAAGAGGTGGAAGTAACAGAGAAAGACCTGGGCGTAACGGTGATGCATCTGGAAGAAAATGAGAAGGGCCAGGTAAAGAAGGTTGTCGACATGGTTGCGGATGATGGATCAAAAGCATCTGTGGAAACAACAGACAACGGCAAGGTGAAAAAGGCAGAATTTGTTACAGATAGTTTTTCTACGTTTACACTTGCATGGCAGGAATATGAGCCATTACTTACAGATTATGCCAACGGCTCTGTGAGAACTAGCGATAACAGTTTGGGAGCGCCGGAGCACAATAAGCGTATCAAATATAATGAGAAAGATAAGGATTATACGCTGACACTGGATGTTACCGGGAAGAGAGGAAAAAAGGCTGGCGTAGATGTACTGCTTGTAATTGATAAGTCTGGAAGCATGGGCTTAAATGATAACGGCCGGACGGACTCTAATTATTTCAACCTGATGCCGACACTTAAGAAAACGGTTCCGACTCTTGTCGATACGATATTGCCGGATTCGGATTCTGTTAACCGGGTGGCAGCGATCAGTTTTAGCAGTGATGATTATACAGGGAACGATATTAGTACTGACTGGGTTGACTATAATGGGAAGAGTGGATTTAATCGGAAAATAGAAGGCCTGGGAACAAAGGGAGGAACCAACTGGCAGTTGGCAATGCGCAATGCGGATAAGAAGTTGAAGCCAAGAGCTGAAAGTCAGAATAGAAAGTCGTAGTGTTCTTGTCCGATGGCGAGCCTACGTATCGATATGAGAAACGTTCCTATTATCCATACGAGGAATATGAGACAGGGGGCGGCCAGAGTTATAGCAGCGCTAATCTTACGAATGCCGTGGATGAAGTTGCAGGTTCTGACTATTTAAAGGATGCCGAGATCTATTCGGTATATCTGACAAGTCAGACCAGCACAAGAATGACTGAGTTTGCAAATAAACTTACAGCCAAGAACATTAATGCCCACGCCAAAGATGGAACGAATATGGCAAGCGCGCTTCAGGAGATTATCAATCAAATTGTCGCACCGGCGTATCAGAACGTGGTTATTGAGGATACTCTGAGCGAATACGTTCAGTTTCATGATTTTGACCAGGAAAGGAAACCGGTAATAACGGTAAAGAAGACCACGGCTGATGGAGGGACGACAACGCTTAGCCAGAGTGATTACACTCTGAACTATAATTCCTTGACAAAGAAGATATCCGTCAGCCTTCTACATGGAGAGGCATTGGAAGAAGGGGCGACATACAGCATCAGTTTTGATGTGGAGCCGACCGATGCTGCAACGAATTACTTTATAGAACATGGAGAATATCCACATATTGGAGATGAGGGTACGGATGCCGATGGAAATTACACCAGTTCCGGCAAAGAAGGATTCTACTCAAACAGTACTGCAACGGTTAAATATAAGGAAAATAAGGAATCCTTGCAGCAGACGGCAGCATATGCAATGCCGGTCGTACAGGTGGAAAAGGCATTCTGTGATTTTAGTTTTGATAAAGTGAATTCAAAAGACAACCCGGTAGCTGGCGCAAAATTCCTGCTAAAGAATGATAAGGATCCTTCCAAAACTTATGTAGCGGTTTCGGAAAGCGACGGAAAAGTTACCTTTAAGAATCTGCGGGTTGGCGAGTATACTTTGACGGAAACGGCAGCAGCAAAGGGGTATGTCAGAGAAACGGCAGAATGGAAGGTAAAAGTTGAAAGAGGCAAAGACGGCAGTATTGCGGCAGCCCTATACCAGTCTGATGGAACAACTCTGACGGAAGGGCAAAAAATCGTCAACTACACGGAGAAGGAAGAAGCAGTCAAGAATTTGGAGAGCGATAAAACCGCCAGCGTGGTTAATGAAGCGGATCGAGTCTTCCAGATTGAACTGTCCGCATCTACTAAAGGCAGGGATGAGGGAATCGCAGCGCAGGCGGCGAGCATCGTGCTCGTGCTGGACGCAAGTGCCTCTATGCAGGAGAATGGCAAGAAACTGCAGGACATACAGGATGCAGCAAAAGCCTTTGTGAACACGACGAAAGAGAAATCTCCCATCAGCGAGATTGCCGTGATATGGTATCAGGGATCAGAGGGATCATCTTCGACGATTACGGACAGTGGATTTTATACGCTGGATACAAGTGATAACGTGGACGCCATCAATCGCTTCATCAGCAACAAGAACGCGTCTGGCGGAACACCTATGGGCGACGCGTTAGAAGAAGCCAATTCTATATTAAGCGGACGTCCGAATTCCAGCAAGTATGCACTCCTTTTTACGGATGGAATGCCAGGATATAATTCCAGCAACAATAGTTTCAACTGCATGGTGGCGAATCATGCCAACAATGAGGCTAAGGAAATCAAGGAATATGCCAAATTATATACGATTGGATACAAATTAAGCGGCAGTTTTAAGTGGGAAGAAGGTCATAGCCAGGATAGTACTAATAATCACGGAAGCCACAAGACCGAGACGAAGGCTGCGGACTTTCTTAAGAATTACCTGGCATCGAGCCCTGAGGGTGACAGAACCTACGCTTATACGACGGATAACACCGATGGCCTGACGAAGATATTTGAAGATATTGCCGGCCAGATTGGAGATTTATATAAGATCAATCCGGAAAAGATCGTTGACGTGATCGATGCGCGCTTCGAATTGACGGAGGAGTCCAAGAAGAAACTGGAAGCAATGGACGGCGTGACGGTGGAAGTGAATCAAAATGGCACGACTACCATCACCTGGACAAAGGATGCAGCCGTGATCGGAAATGCGGAGTCAACAGATCCTGACAATCAGCCATGGAGCGCTAGTTTTCAGGTGAAGGCAAAGGATGACTTTATTGGCGGCAATATGGTACCTACGAATGGTGCAGCATCCGGAATCTATATAAGCGAGGATTCGACAAAATTGTTCCCGCAGCCATCCGTCAATGTACGACTTCTTTCCTTGGATATGGAAGATAAGGAGATTACAGTATATAAAGGAGACTCCATTAAACCAGAAGGATTTGCTGACGAACTGGCAGATACGCTCAAGATTCTAGAACTTGATCAAAAGACCGCTACAGATACGGGAAAGCCAAGTTATCCGGAACTGACAGAGTCTCAGAAAGCAGAACTGCAAGAAAAAGGAACCATTACTTTAGGCGAGGATCAGTCTGTCAAATATGTTTATCCAAATACGGATGAAGCGGTTGGATACTTTGTATATACCTATAAACTGTCCGAGAATCCTGGCGGCAATATGGCGGAACATGTAGTTGATACAGCAGGAGATAGAGTAGAAGTCTATGAACTGAACGTTCAGTTTATACCATATGCTACGAGCGAGCGAGAAGCGATGCCAGAACTTGAAGGAGTCCTTCCGCCAACGCAGACCGGTGGAACAGAACTCAATCCGGATCCGGATCGGCTGATTGCACAGGGCGAATATGTGGTAAATGTAATTGCCGGAGAATTGCAGATAACAAAGAAGCTGACTGAAACATCCGATAAAGACCAGACATTTATATTTACGATAAAAAAGGATGGATTGATATATAAGACAGTTACTTTGACCGTGCCTGCGAATGCCACGCAAGCCACTTATACAGGAGAGGATCTAAGCGACCTTGCGCGTGGTGAATATCTGGTTGCCGAGACACTTTCTGATGGGTATGCAGTAAAGGAATTCTCAATAGGCGAGGAAACAAACTGCAAGAGTAGCAGGAATGAGTCAGAGGAAACTGCAACGTTTACGATGGGCCTGAACAAAGCAGGGAAAGATGTGATCGCTGAAGCCGACTATGAGAGTGGCATTTTAGGGCAGGCAATCTATACGAACGAGAAGGTAATAAAAGACTGGAATATTAAGAAGGTAAGTTCCAGCGATCCAAAACTGGTTTTGGCCAATGCACAGTTTAAGCTGCAATCGACTACTGGCAGCACGGCTTACTATGGAAAGTCAGATAAAAATGGCATTGTGAAGTGGTATGTCAATGAGGACTGCACGCAGGCATTGGCGGGCAAGATTGCTGCAGATATGTATCAATTATCGGAGATGAAAGCGCCTGACGGCTATGCCGTAAGCACGGACATCTGGATGGTAGAAGTTACAAAGAATGGCGCATTAAAGACCATTACGTCCGATGGCAAAGTAATAGAAGGCAACAGGGAAGAAAGGACGACAACTGTATTCTTCCAGTTTGAGAATGATCCGGCATATGCACTTCCGGAAGCCGGAGGACCGGGAATATTCTGGTATACTGCTGGCGGTACGCTGCTGATGATATTAGCAGGCATGCTGGCTCTATATAAAAACAAGAAAAACGAGGCTGTGCTTCGAAATTAAAAATCCAATGGAGAAAGGGAGAAAAGATTATGAGTAAGATCAAAAAGGCTCTAGCAATGTTTTTAATATTCGCTATGGTGCTGGGAATGGGGATCACTACCTTCGCGGCACCGGGCAATGCGAACAGTAAGGTTACTGTTCAAAACGCAGACAATGCTACGTTAACGATTGCGCAGGTAATTGAGACGGACAATACGGCGGTAACAGGATGGAAATTCACGGGTGGCGCGGCAGCGGCATATAGAACTGCATTTGGCGGCGCGGAAAATGGAGATGATGATCAGAGAATTATTGCCGGTCTGATAAAGTATGTTGACGCAGACGCTGTAATTGATGATTCCATCAAGGATAACATAATCTCTGCGGACGCAGATAAGATTGCGGCAGCATTAAAAGGGCTTAGCAACGATATGTTTACGCCTTTCGTAAATGGCAGTGCAGTTACTTCCGCCGGCGTTTATGCGATCAGGGCAACAGAAGAAGGTTACGTATATAGTCCAATGGCAGTTTATGTAGGATTTGGCAAGGAAGATACAACACAGATCAATGCCAAAAAAGCGCCAAATAAGGTTGATAAGACTGCAGAAGATATAGAGAAAGTGACAGAGATCAATAAGACTGTTACATATACTGCAAAATCAACGATACCTTATATTCCTGAGACAGATACGAACAAGACCTATGTATTCGCGGATACATTGAGCGGCGCGACTTATAATGTAGTTAATGGAAAATTACCAGTGGATGTAAAGGTTGGAACAAGAGAGCCGGTATCTTACTCTGCCGATGTAACAGAAAATGCTGATGACACGTCTTCATTTGTATTAGATTTATCAGATTTAGTTCAAAATAATGACTATGCAAATCAGAGCATCGTAATTTCTTATGATGTTACAGTGACAGATACGAAAGTTGGAAACGATATTCAAGTAGGTAATGACAAAAATAATCCGAACGATAAGTATGGATCCGATCATGAGGATGTTTATACAGGCCAGATTATATTAACCAAGACCGGAGACGGTGGGAAAAAACTTAAAGATGCACAGTTCAAAGTATATAAGAAAGTAAAGAATGATGCGGGGAAAGAAGAAATTTTATTCGCGCAGTTTGACAAGGATAACAAACTGTCAGGCTGGGGAACGGAAGATGCAGCAACGGTCATTGTTACAGGCGAGGATGGAACCGTTAAAGTTCAGGGCCTGGATTTAGGAACCTACTACTTCAAAGAGACAAAGGCTCCGGATGGATACAGTGTAAATACGACGGATTCTGATGCTAAATTAGAGTTAAAAGATGGAAAACCGGCTACAGCAATTGTAGAGGCAACAGCTTCCATGGCGGATACGAAACTTAACGCCTTGCCGGGAACTGGTGGTATCGGTACGACAATCTTCACAATTGGCGGCTGCCTGATCATGATTATCGCAGCAGCACTGTTCTTTGCATCACGCCGCAAAGAAAACAAATAGTTTATTTGGCTGCAGGGCGGAGAAGCGTCCGCCCTGCATTTTATATATACAGCATCAAGGAGAACTCATATGAAGAAGAAATATTCTAACATTATAATCGTGGCTGTTTTTATCATAGGGCTGTCCTTGCTGCTGTATCCAACTATAGCGAACAAATGGAATACATACAGGCAGTCAAAACTTATCAGCAATTATGACGCCAAGGTGGAAGAACTTAAGAAAGCCGGAAAGATTGATTATGAAAAAGAGTGGAAGAACGCGCGGGATTATAACAGCGCGCTGGTTCCAATGATTCTGCCCGATTCTTTTGCCATTGCTGACGCAAAGGAAGAAAAGGATAGATTCTATGAGTCGTGTCTGAATATTACAGGCGATGGCATAATGGGGATGGTGGAGATTCCAAAGATTGATGTGGAACTGCCAATCTACCATTATACTACCGAGGAGGTGCTTAAGAATGCGGCGGGGCATCTGGAAGGAAGTTCTCTTCCGGTAGGAGGGAAGAGTACCCACAGCGTGATCTCCGCACATAGAGGCCTTCCCAGCGCAATACTATTTACAGATCTGGATAAGATGAAGAAGGGCGATCACTTTATGATCCATGTTCTGGATGACATCCTCTGTTATGAAGTTGACAGGATCAGTATCGTGAAGCCGGAGGATACGTCGGATCTGAATGTAGAAAAAGGCAAGGACCTGATGACGCTTTTGACCTGCACGCCGTATGGAGTCAACACAGAGAGGCTTTTGGTAAGAGGTCACAGGGTCCCGTATAAAGAGGCTTATAGTAGTGAGAAAGATTCTTCTATCAGCCTGGAAACGAATTACATTCTCTGGGTAGTTATAGGATTGCTGCTTACGGCAGCATTGATAGGAGGAATGTATGTGAGGGAGCGTAAAAAGAAGCATGAAGCGTAAGATAACGACATTTATATTTGGATTATTGTTCCTAATCGGATTTGCAGTTCTCATATATCCGACTGTCTCTAATCAATGGAATACTTACAGGCAGCAACAGCTGATCTCAAACTATGATAAAGCGGTCAGCAATATGACGCCGGAAGATTTTGATAAGGCGTGGAAGGCCGCCGAGAATTTTAACAATTCGTTCGACCTTAATAATATCTTTGGCGATGTCTTCAGCACGCAGTCCGATCTGAATGACATCAAAGACACAGAATACTGGAAAGTTTTGAATGTAGGCGGTAATGGAATTATGGGATATCTGACGATTCCCAAGATTAATGTAGAGCTTTCTATTTACCATGGAACCTCCGACGAGGTATTACAGACAGGCGTCGGACACCTGAACGGAACAAAACTTCCGATGGGCGGCAAGAGTACGCATAGCGTCCTCTCTGCTCACAGAGGGCTTCCATCGGCAAAACTATTTACAGATATCGACCAGATGAAGAAGGGAGACAGATTCTATCTTCATATTCTGGATAAGAATTTTGCATATGAAGTAGACCAGATTCTTTCAATGGTTGATAAGGATGACCACGAGGCGCTGGAGCAAGCCCTTCAGATTGAAGAGGGCCAGGATTATGTAACTTTATTTACCTGCACGCCGTACGGCGTGAACACGCACCGGCTTCTAGTGAGAGGCCACAGGATTCCTTACGATGGGGAAGAACTGGAAAGCAGCCTGACAGACTCCATGGTGCAGGCGATTCAGAATTACTATATGTTATTCTTGTTACTTGGCTTGGCAGTGACTGCGATCATGATCATACTAATGAAACATCTGTTCAAGCCTCATAGAAAGCAGGCTAGAAAAGATTCGGAGGAGGGTAAGAAGTGAAACTAGGAAAGATTATGAAAAAGGGAAGCGCAGTCGCGCTCATCTGTGCATTGGCCCTTCCGGTATTGACCTTGGTGAATACACAGGCAGCGGACAGGATTGATACGGGCAGACTGTGCAGCCTGACAGTAAAGGTGGATACAGAGTCTACCACAGGGGATTTCAAAGAAGACCTTGGGCAGATGACGATTCCGGTAGCGCTCTATAAGGTGGCTGATGTGGATGCATCCGGAAGATATACGGAACTGGAAGGATTCCAGGGCCTGGGGCTTGATGGCATCAGCGCTTCCACGACTGCGCAAAAGTGGCTTGACATGGCAGAGGCGGCATATGGGAAGATTACCGATGAAACGCAAAAGACGGAAGAGATATTCGTTGCTGGCGGGACAGGGAGCGCCGGAAATCTTGCAACTGGAATGTATCTGGTGGTGCCCGGGGAAACGTTTAACCAGGACTATTCTTATAAGTATACATTTACGCCGTATCTGACGGCGCTGCCCGGCAACTTGTATGCCCAGGGAGGCACTGACGAATGGCTCTATGACCCGGTTATCGGGCTGAAAGCAGAGCGTGAAGAGCAGTATGGAAGCCTGATCATTGAAAAGACCTTAAGCAGTTATAATGAGTCTCTGGGTAGCGTTGATTTTGTGTTCCAGGTGGAGGCAGACAAGAATGGAGAGGCGGTGCGAAGCACGGTGGAACGTATCCGGTTCAATGGGGCGGGAACACAATCCGTAGTTGTTGACCGGATTCCGGTAGGCGCACAAGTTACGGTTACAGAGGTATACAGCGGGGCGAGCTATACGCCGGAAGGGGAGGTAGTCCAGAAAGCGACTATCGTAGCCCAGCAGTTGGTGGATGCAGGTCAGGCAGTGGCAGCAACCGTATCATTTAATAATAAATATGACGATAGGCTGATTCCAGGCACAGGAGTGGTGAATCATTTTGAACCGCCACAGGAAGAAGGCGATGACTGGAATTGGTCGCAGAAGTAAGGGAGGCTGGAAGCAATGAGAAGATTCTTAAAAAAGAAAACCGTCTGGCTGACCGTCGTAGCAGTTGCTTTGGCCGGAAGCATGACGATACACAGTGCCATCGCATATTTTACAACTTATGCGACGGCTAGCGGATCCCATCCCATATCCATCGGGTCGAAGACGGAGATTGTGGAGGAGTTTGACAACTGGACCAAGCATATTCAGATACAGAATACGGGAGAAAATGAATGCTTTGTGCGTGTAAAGGTATTCTGCGGTAGCCAGTTTACGGTTCAGTTCTCCGGAGAGGCCGGAGCATGGGAAGAAAGAGACGGCGACGGCTATTGGTACTATAACGACGTTCTTCCGGCAGGAGAGATGACAAAGGAACTTCTGGCAGAGATTACAATACCGGAAGACCTGAAGGATAGTTTTAACGTCGTAGTAATCCAGGAGTGCACGCAGGTGCTTTATAAAGAAGATGGCACCCCTTATGCAGACTGGAGCAAGATTATCGATACGACAACGGATATTGGCGGAGAGGGGGAATAATGAATGAACAATAAGAAGAGGACCTCCCGCAGTAACCATAAGACGACGATGGCGTTATTGGCGCTGGCAATCATACTGCTGGCAGCCAGCGCGCTGGGGAGCACAAGGGCAGCGCTTACCTATTTCAGCGAAAATTATACGGCCCAGCTGGAAGTATCCCACATCGGCGTAACGCTGGTGGAGAACGGCAAGAACATTAGTTCCAGGGATTATGCCGGAAGCGGGGATGCGTGGAAGGAAAGTCAAGGAGAACTTCTTAAGGATATGCTTGGGAAAGATGAAAAGGTTGCCCTTGGGAAGAAGTATGAAGAGAAACTAACTGTAAAGAACAGCGGTGCAATCGATGAGTATGTTCGGGTAAGCATCGTGAAGAGTTGGACGGATAAAGATAGAAACAAGGTAACATCCCTGTCGCCGAAATTAATTGATCTTGGGCTGACGGGAAACGGATGGATAAAAGATGAGAACAATTCCACGGAAGAACGCATCATGCTTTATTATCCAAGGGTGTTAAAGAGTGGAGAGATGGCGCCCATATTTGCAGACAGCATCCGGATTGACGATGCAGTGGCAAATAAAGTAACCGAGGAAACCCGGATTGAAGACGGTCACACGGTGATTACCACTACATTTAACTATGACGGCGTGAATTTCAATCTGGAAGCAGAAGTGGACGCGGTTCAGACGCATAATGCGAAGGATGCTATCAAAAGCGCATGGGGCATTGACGTAAATGTGGCTTCTGACGGGACTATAAGCCTGCAGTAGGGAGGAGAGAGACATGAGAAAGAAAATCATTCGTTTTGTTCTGATGCTGGTCATGCTTGCTGCCATCCCTATGAGCGTATCCGCAGAGAATTTTAAAGGCAAGGATGGATGGAAAGTAAGTTTTGACGGAGACAAGATGGACAGCACGTTCAAAAGTTCTGATATTGATGAGGCGGTATATAAACTGCAGCCAGGAGATTCCATAGAGATTACGCTGACTTTGGAGAATACTTATAACGCGGATACAGACTGGTACATGGCCAACGAGGTGCTGCAAAGCCTGGAAGACAGCGACAATAGCCCGAATGGCGGAGCTTACTCCTACATCCTTAACTATGTAAATCCGAGAGGTGAATCTACATTACTTTACAGCAGCGATTCCATCGGAGGCGAGGGCGACAGCAAAGGCGGGAAAGGCCTTCATCAGGCAACGAGTTCATTGGAGGAGTTCTTCTATCTGGAGCGGATATCAGGTGGGAAATCAGCAAAGATTGTCCTGAAAGTATCTCTGGAGGGAGAGACGCACGGAAATGATTACCAGAATACATTGGCAAAATTGCAGATGAAATTCGCCGCTGAGAAAGCGGCAGGCGCGCCGCCTGCGACGGGTACTCCGGGCAAGAAGGCGAAGACCGTGAAGACTGGCGATGAGTCTAGCGTAATGCTTTACATATCTCTGGCAGCGCTTGCGCTGGGACTGATGATTCTGCTTCTTGTACTCAAGCGAATGAGAGACCAGAAGGATGAGCAGACATCAGAAGCACATGGCGGATATGGGAATGGAAAGGAGGCCGAATAAGTATGAGAGTAAGTATGAGATCTTGCGGGAGATTACGAAAAGGCCTTCTGATAATGGCACTTTTGCTGTGTATGACCGTTCAGACTGCATTTGCGGCGGAAGGAGGAAATGAGAAGGAATATACCTATACGGTAACGCTATCCGCAGGGAACCAGGGAACCTTTAATGGAACCGGCGGCGTACACGTAATCGGCGGCTCAGCCCAGATATCAGGCGGGGATGCCATCAGGATTACCGGACTGAGAGCCGGAGATGTGGTGGTGCTGGATGCAACTGCTGGAATGGTTGATCTGAAAAACGGCGATAAGTACTATATAAAGGGCGTCCGTGAAAGCGGCCGCGACAACAATACGGTTGCGGACTCTGCATTTACGGTGACGAAGGATGCAGAATATGTGGTTGCTTATGGCATCCAAGGCGATATGGTATCTTATACGGTCAATTATCAGGACGGCGGCGGGGATGAACTTGCCCCCAGCCGTACCTATTACGGGGCCGTGGGCGACAAGCCGGTGATAGCCTATCAATATATTGAAGGATATCGCCCTGATGCGTATAACCTGACAAAGACGCTTGGCAAAAATGAGGCGGACAATGTATTTACATTTACGTACACGCAGTCAATCGTTCAACAGCCTGCTGCAGGCGGCGAAGGCACGGTAGGCGGGCGCGCCTGGAACGCCTGGAACGCCGGCTACGCCTGGTACAACGGCAGGCGGCGCAGGGACGGCAGGGGCCGGTGCAGCGGCTGCTGCGGGCACGGTTGAAACGCCGACGGCAGAGAATCCGGATGAAGAGGTACCGCAGGGGACGGTTGATCTGGATGACGAAGATACGCCGAAGGCCAATATTGATGCTTCGGATTCTGATACTGTAAGGAATCCCAGCCCAGTACCGATCGTTCTGGGAATCATGGTTGCAGTGATCGCTCTGGGAGCCTTGATAGGGACCTACGTATATTTCAAGAAAAAGCATAAGGCAGATTCATAAGGGAAATGGGAAAACGAAAAAAGAGACGCGCAGCGTCAGGAAAACATAGAAACACTCTGGCGAAGATATTCAGTATCGGAGGAACGGTACTTTTGATCCTGGTTATCGTACTATGCATCCCGATTACAGTCCCCAGGCTGTTTGGCTATGATATATATACGGTCATCAGTGGAAGCATGGAGCCGGCGATCCCCACAGGAAGCCTGATCTATACGAAAGAGATTCCTCCAAAAGAGGTAAAGAAGGAGGATGTCATTGCATTTTACAGGGTCACGGATAGCGGTGCGATCGTCACCCACCGGGTGGTGAAAAACCAGACTGTATCCGGTAAATTTATCACAAAAGGCGATGCCAATGAAAAGAAGGATCCTATGCCTGTCGATTATGACGAACTACTGGGCAAGGTAGCGTTATCCGTTCCATTTCTGGGAAGGATCCTGGCAACTGTGGCAACCACGTCGGGAAAGGCAGCGGCCGCATGCCTGATTGGCGTGGCGGTGATATTTCACATCATTGCAGGACGGCTGCGGGTGGATGATGAGTATTAGTTAGACTGTAAACAAAAAGGAAGCGTTTGTGGGCGGGCGGTTCGGCGCCGCCCAGGGAACGCTTCCTTTTATGATATTTCTCTTATGATGTTTTTCTTATGATATCTAACTGGCAGAATGAGACCTGAATTATATATGTACACTCATAAGTTCCTTAGTCTACAGTTTCCTTGACTTCTCGGCTCCAGCGTTGATGCATTCGATAACGGCTGGCCTCATCCCGCCCTTTTCCAAGGCTTCGCAGCCTTCGATCGTCGTGCCGCCAGGAGAAGTAACCATATCCTTCAGTTCGCCTGGATGGATGCCTTTTTCCAGAATCATCTTGGCGGTTCCAAGGCAGGTCTGGGCCGCCAGGCGGTAAGCTGTAGCCCTGGGGAGCCCCTGCTTTACGCCGCCGTCAGCCATAGCCTCGATGAACATGGCTGCATAGGCAGGTCCTCCGCCGCTAAGTCCGCATACGGCATCGATTAAGTGTTCCGGCACAAGTTCTACGATGCCAATGGACTCATAGATTGCCTTTGCAGCCTCCAGTTCGTCTGCGTTGAAATCATTGTCAGAGCAGAGGGCAAAGGCTCCTTCGAATACCATTGCAGGGGTATTAGGCATGATACGCAGGATTCTGGCAGCACCGTCGATCATGTCCTGCAGACGTTCAACAGTAACTCCAGCAACGATAGACATCATGGCCTTGCCCTCCAATGCCTTCTTGCACTGTGCCAGTGCCTCTGCGGCATTCTGCGGCTTTACTGCCAGAAGCACAATGTCAGCGCTGCTGCATACTTCCTCATCATCCTTTGCCAGGTTTACGCCCCATCCCTTGGCCTTTTCCATTATGGCAGGGTTAATGTCATAGACATAGACGCTTTCCTTTGGAAGAACCCCGCTTTCCAGCGCTCCATAGAGAATGGCGCCTCCCATATTGCCACATCCGATAATTCCGATTTTTTTGGTGATCATTTTCTTCCTCCTTTTGTTAAATGGTTAACGGGACACGTAGCAAAATTGAAAAATGCTACGTGTAAAAATGAAAAGTGCACGCAGCAAAATTGAAAAATGTTACGTGTAAAAGTGAATATTGTTACGTGTCAATTTTATGACATTCCCACACCTTGTGTAAGTATTCTGGTTTCTCAAGCAATAATTTTGTGCCTTCTGCCATGCATCTGGCAGCATAAATCATTCCTTTTTGGCCGATGCTCATGCCGGCCTGTTTGGCGGCAGCCCAGTGGTGAAGGGGCGTGCCTTTGCACATGGTGGCGGCGCTGATGGTGATCAGCGGTACCGTGTGGCTGACTTCGGAAGCATCGGTTCCAATAGAGATTGGTACTGGCTTGTCTTCTAATGGCCCTAGCCCTGCAAAGTAGAAGCCGTGGCTGGTGAGACCGGCTTCCCGGGTAATGTCTGCCGCAAAATCCAGTTCATCCTGCGTATACTTCGGAGTGGGGATTCTCGTCATGGCATCATAGTAAAGTTCAGCAAGAACCCGGTTTACTTTCATTTCCTTACAGCTGCCAACCAGCTCGATCTCCACACTGGTGCCGGTCATCATAGCGGCGCCCCGAGCACAGTCATCCACGCGTCTGCTGGCATCTTCCGTGCGTGCCCGCTTGCTGGAGCGGATAAAGTAGTTGGTCTTTGCAAAATCCGGCACCACGTTGGCGGGCAGGCCGTTATCGATATAGGCATAGTGCATGCGAACATCATCTGCAACGTGTTCCCGCAGATAGTTGACGCCAATATTCATAAGTTCAGCCGCATCCAAGGCGCTTCTGCCATTTTCAGGGGATTTGGAAGCGTGAGCGCTGACTCCATGGAAGATATAGTTCTTGATGTCCTGGGACTGCCAGATGTCGTTACTAACCCGGTTGCTGTCAAAAGGATGCCAGGTGACAGCAACGTCCAGGTCATCGAATGTGCCCTGGCTGTTCATGATAATCTTTCCGGACATAATCTCTTCCGCAGGACATCCATATACGCGGATAGTCCCGGCTGTATGGCTGGCCTGCATATCTGCCTTTAATGCGCATGCAGCCGCGGCGGCTCCGGTTCCAAGAAGATTATGCCCGCAGGCATGGCCTAATTCTGCCAGAGCGTCATATTCCGCCAGGAAGCCGATGACGGGCTTTCCGCTTCCCCATTCTGCGGTAAAGGCTGTGTTGATTCCGGCTGTTTTGCAGGAAATCCTAAATCCGTTCTTTTCTAACAGATCAGCGAGGCATTTGGAAGACAGCGTCTCCTGGTAAGCCAGCTCCGGGTGGCGGAAGATATAATCGGCAGTCTGGATAAGTTCCGCCTCGTGGGACTTTAGCCAGGCTGCAATTATATTTCCCTTATTCTCTAAGGTGTTCATGGTATGCCTCCTTGGTTGATCATTCGGTTTCCGGGAAGATGCCTTCCAGAACATCCAGATATTCCTGGCCGAATGTATCTGTATAGTCTTTTAGAGCAAGTTCCCCCGCTTTTTCTCCATCTTCGCCCAACCTCTGAACCAAAACCTGGCAGATGGTGGATTTAAGATGTGCTGTATGGAAGTTGAAATCTTTCATACAGGAAGTTCCCAGTTCTTTTTTCTTTTCCGCTAGGGCAGATACTTCCTCGGGAGAAAGCGGATGGCCCCAGTCGAATTCGCAGCGTTCCCCGCCCCAGCTCATGGCAGTGGTGGTTGGAGTGCATACAAAGTCTGAACGAAACCCTTGGTAAACTGCATTGTCAACATTGACACAATATAATTTACCAAATTCTGTTAGACCGTGTTTTTTCCATGCGTCGCACCAGGCGCATTTGGAAATGTAGGTCTGCAAGGTAGGTTCTGTACGCAACTGGCCGAATTCCATCTGTCCATCGTAATCCGGCTTCCATTCCCCATATGCCTGGTTTGTCATCGTGCTAAGTTCGTCGCCATGGGCCAGCGCATTGGCTGCCATT
>OGRT01001055.1_pt1 | contig 24380 bp, 19 predicted proteins | sample 1553581 | NCBI WGS metagenome assembly OGRT01 (sample SAMEA2580113, study PRJEB22360) | human gut metagenome | biome: human gut; feature: human-associated habitat; material: faeces | place: Denmark | collected 2008/2010
CGGATATTCTCGTGATAAAGCTGGGAGAGGCAGACGGCCATCTTGCCGCTTCCCGGTCCGGGGGCAGTTACCACTACCAGTGGGCGGGAGGTCTCGATATAATCATTCTTCCCGTAGCCTTCATCGCTTACGATGTAGGGCACATTAGAAGGATATCCGGGGATAACATAATGCCGGTACACCTTGATGCCCAGTTTTTCCAGGCGGTTCTTAAACAGGGCCGCGCTTTCCTGGCCGCTGAACTTGGTAATGACGACGCTGCCTACATAGAGGCCGTGCTCGCGGTATACGCCCATCAGCCGAAGTACATCGGAGTCATAGGTTATTCCAAGATCCCCGCGTACCTTATTCTTTTCAATATCTTCCGCACTTATTACAATGACAATCTCGGCCTGGTCGGAAAGCTGCTTGAGCATCCGAAGCTTGCTGTCAGGCTGGAATCCCGGAAGAACCCTGGAAGCATGGTAATCATCGAAGAGTTTGCCGCCGAATTCAAGATAAAGCTTGTTGTCAAATTGATCGATACGCTCCCGGATATGGGAAGACTGCATCTGAAGGTATTTTTCATTGTCAAATCCAATTCTCATATGTACACTTTCCTCTTACTTTTCTATTGAAATCGTTTATTTGAAGTATAAGCATTTCAACACCAAGTATACTACAAGATATAGGAAGTTTACAATCTTTTCATAATGTTTTTATTGATTTCTAAGTAGGCTGTCCGTATAATGGAAGGGTAATACAGGAGGAATAAAATGGACAACCAGAATAACAAAAATAAAAATAATAAAAATAATAAGCAAGGCTTATCTTTTATTATATTGGTAACGTTAATTACCACCATCCTGGTGCTGGCCCTCTATCAATTTCAGGGGATGACAGGGGATAAGGAAGTCAGTTATGATGAGTTCCTGAAGATGGTGGAAAAAGGCAAAGTAGAAAAAGTCGTAATCCAGAACGACAAGATCGTGATAACCCAGAAGAAGGCAAAGGGTGATAATAGGCCAGCCAAGCAATATTATACCGGCGTTGTAAAGGATGATACCCTATCCGACAAACTGTACGAGGCTGGCGTCAAGTATGAGCAGGAGATACCGGATACTACTTCTGCCGTAGTGGCCCAGATTATCTTTACATTCCTTCCGATCGCGCTATTGGTGGGCATGATTGTCTGGATGACCAGGAGGATGTCTAAAGGCGGCGGAATGATGGGAGTTGGCAAAAGCAACGCCAAGATGTATGTAGAGAAGCAGACCGGCGTTACATTCAAGGATGTAGCCGGTCAGGACGAGGCAAAGGAATCCCTCCAGGAAGTGGTGGATTTCCTTCATAATCCGGGAAAATATACCAGCGTAGGAGCCAAGCTTCCAAAAGGCGCGCTGCTGGTAGGACCTCCCGGAACCGGAAAGACGCTGCTTGCAAAGGCAGTGGCAGGCGAGGCGAAGGTACCGTTCTTCTCCTTGAGCGGATCGGCCTTTGTCGAGATGTATGTGGGCGTCGGTGCTTCCAGGGTGCGTGACTTGTTCAAGCAGGCGCAGCAGATGGCGCCATGCATCATATTTATCGATGAGATCGACGCGATCGGCAAGAGCCGTGACAACCAGCTGGGAAGCAACGATGAGAGGGAGCAGACTCTGAACCAGCTGCTGGCAGAGATGGATGGTTTTGAGAGCAATAAAGGCCTTGTGCTTTTGGCAGCCACCAACCGCCCTGAGATTCTGGATCCGGCGCTTCTGCGTCCGGGACGTTTTGACAGGCGTATCATTGTGGAGAAGCCTGATCTTAAGGGAAGAGTCGATGTATTAAAGGTTCATTCCAAAGATGTGCGGATGGACGAGACGGTTGATTTGGAAGCCATTGCGCTGGCAACTTCCGGCGCGGTAGGCTCTGATCTGGCCAATATGATCAATGAGGCGGCAATCAATGCCGTTAAGAATGGAAGGAAGGCAGTTTCCCAGGCAGATCTGTTCGAGGCTGTAGAAGTAGTCCTGGTGGGCAAGGAAAAGAAGGACCGGATTATGAGCCAGGAGGAGAGAAGGATCGTATCTTACCATGAGGTTGGACATGCGCTGGTAAGCGCGCTTCAAAAAGACGCCGAGCCGGTACAGAAGATTACGATTGTCCCAAGAACCATGGGCGCTCTTGGATACGTCATGCAGACGCCGGAGGAAGAGAAATTCCTGAATACGAAGAAGGAACTGCAGGCGATGCTTGTGGGAATGCTGGCAGGACGCGCGGCGGAAGAAATCGTGTTTGACACCGTCACTACCGGGGCGGCCAATGATATTGAGAAGGCTACCAACGTTGCCAGAGCCATGATCACCCAGTATGGCATGAGCGAGAAATTCGGCCTGATCGGCCTGGAATCCATCCAAAACCGTTATCTGGACGGAAGGCCTGTGAGCAACTGCGGGCAGGAGACGGCTTCCGAGATTGACCAGGAAGTCATGAAGATGCTGAAGGATGCCTATGAAGAAGCCAAGAGACTGCTAAGCCAGCATAGAGGCTCTCTGGATAAGATTGCCGCATTCCTGATCGAGAAAGAAACAATCACAGGCAAGGAGTTCATGAATATCTTCCACGAAGTGGAAGGGATCGATCCGGAGTCTGCCAAGAAGTCTGAGGAGCGTATTGCTATGAATCCGGTAGATGAGAGCAGTCCTGCTCTTGCGGCTGACGGCGAGGCACAGGAGGAAGAATAGATTATCGTATGGAACCAGAGGAAGATCTGCCAGGAGCAGGCGGATTTCTTCTGGTTTTTTGCTGAGGGAGACGACATGTTTGACATTCAGGAAGAATTAAAGAAATTGCCGGGAAAGCCCGGCGTATATATCATGCATGATGAGAAAGACAACATCATCTATGTGGGAAAGGCGATCAGTTTGAAGAATCGTGTGCGGCAGTATTTTCAAAGCAGCAGGAATAAAGGAGCCAAGATTGAGCAGATGGTGACCCATATCCGCAGGTTCGAGTATATTGTGACCGATTCCGAACTGGAAGCCCTTGTGCTGGAGTGTAATCTTATTAAGGAGTACAGGCCTAAGTATAATACTATGTTGATGGACGACAAGGCCTATCCGTTTATCAAGGTGACGGTGGAAGAGCCGTTTCCAAGAGTCATGCTGGCAAGAAAGATGGTGAAGGATAAGTCTAAGTATTTTGGCCCTTATACCAGCGCAGGGGCAGTGAAGGATACCATCGAGTTGATCCGCAAATTATACCAGATCCGTAGCTGTAATCGGAAACTTCCCCGGGATATCGGCAAAGAGCGTCCTTGCCTGAATTATCACATTCACCAGTGCAAGGCGCCCTGCCAGGGATACATATCCCAGGAAGGGTACCGGGAATCTGTCAATGAGGTGATCCATTTTCTCAATGGGAATTATGACATTATTTTAAAAGAACTGGAAGAGAGGATGGAGGAAGCTTCGGAAGCGCTGGAGTTCGAGAAGGCGATTGAATACAGGGAACTTCTGACGAGCGTCCAGAAGATCGCCCAGAAGCAGAAGATTACGGACACGGCAGGGGAGGATAGGGATATACTTGCTGTGGCGGTGGAAGAGGAAGAAGCGGTGGTGCAGGTATTCTTCATTCGTGGGGGCAGGCTGATCGGAAGGGATCATTTCTATCTCAAGATTGCAAAGGGAGAGACGCAGAGCGAGATTCTCTCCAGCTTCATCAAGCAGTTCTACGCAGGGACGCCATATATCCCGCCCCGCCTGATGCTTCCGGAGGAGATTGAAGATCTGGCAGTTATTGAGGAATGGCTTACAAAGAGACGGGGACACCGGGTACGACTGATCGTGCCCAAGAAAGGAACCAAGGAAAAATTAGTGGAACTGGCAAAAAAAAATGCGCAGCTGGTTCTGAGTACGGATAAAGAAAGACTGAAGCGGGAGGAAGGAAGAACCATCGGCGCGGTAAAGGAACTGGAGAAACTGCTAGGGCTTACCGGAATCGTGAGGATGGAGGCATACGATATTTCCAATACCAATGGCTTTGAGTCAGTAGGTTCCATGGTGGTATATGAAAAAGGAAGGCCCAAACGCAATGATTACCGGAAGTTTAAGATTAAAGGGGTGCAGGGGGCAGATGATTATGCTAGCATGGAAGAAGTCCTGACCAGGCGTTTTGAGCATGGACTCAGAGAAAAGGAAGAAGGAAAGGAGATGGGAGGATTTACCCTGTTTCCGGATCTGATACTAATGGATGGAGGAAAAGGACAGGTGAATGTGGCGCTTCGGGTACTGGATAAACTTCGTCTTAATATCCCCGTCTGCGGCATGGTAAAAGATGACAGCCACAGAACCAGAGGGCTGTATTACCAGAATGAGGAAATCAGCATTGACAAGGATTCTGAGAGTTTTAAGCTGATTACCAGAATCCAGGACGAGGCCCATCGATTCGCGATTACATTCCACAGGCAGCTGCGCAGCCAGGGACAGGTGCATTCGATTCTGGATGACATCCCGGGAGTAGGACCGGCGAGAAGGAAAGATCTGATGCGCCATTTTGAGAATATCGAGGCCATCAAGAATGCTACGGTGGAGCAGTTGAAGGAGTTACCGTCCATGAATGAAAAATCAGCGAGGGACGTATATAACTTTTTCCATTGATATGATATAATAAACACAGTTATTTTGTACAAATTAAGTGTTATGAAGGAGAGTGCTATGGCTAATAAAGTTGGATTAAAGAAGGTTGTAGAGAAGATGAATCTCAAGAATCTTACGCCGGATGTGGATCTGACGGAGAAGAAGGTGGAGGTTCCGGATATCAACAGGCCGGCCCTGCAGCTTACCGGGTTCTTCGAGCATTTTGATTCGGAACGTGTTCAGATTATCGGGTATGTTGAGTATACATTCCTGGAGAAGATGGACGAGAAGACGAAGGAAGAGACTTATGAGACATTGTTGTCCTATCAGATTCCTTGCATTATCTTCTGCCGGAATCTTCCGCCGGAGCCAATGCTCCTTGAGAAAGCGACAAGGGCCAATGTGCCGGTGTTTATAACGGAGAAGCAGACTTCGGAATTTACGGCAGAAATCATCCGCTGGCTGAATGTAGCGCTGGCCCCCTGCATTTCCATCCACGGAGTTCTGGTGGACGTGTACGGCGTAGGCGTCCTGATTATGGGAGAGAGCGGAATTGGCAAGAGCGAGGCGGCCCTGGAACTGATTAAGAGAGGACATCGTCTTGTCAGTGACGACGTCGTAGAAATCCGCAAGGTCAGCGACGAGACGCTGGTGGGCTCTGCTCCGGATATTACAAGGCACTTTATTGAATTAAGGGGAATTGGCATCGTGGATGTAAAGACCCTGTTTGGCGTACAGAGCGTAAGAGAGACCCAGAATATTGATCTGGTCATTACGCTGGAAGATTGGAACCGGGAGAAGGAATATGACCGTCTGGGACTGGAAGAAGAGTATACAGAGTTCCTTGGCAACAAGGTCGTATGTCACCAGCTGCCGATCCGGCCGGGACGTAATCTGGCAATCATTGTCGAGACAGCAGCTATTAACCACAGGCAGAAGAAGATGGGGTACAACGCGGCCCAGGAACTGTATAAGCGCGTACAGCAGAATCTGGCAAAGAAATAGGAGGATATGCAGGAATGGAGTATTGTTTTGGAGTTGATATCGGAGGAACCACAGTCAAGATGGGTCTCTTTACGATTGAAGGAAAACTATTGGAAAAGTGGGAGATTAAGACCCGAACCGAGCAGGAAGGCGAGGCGATCCTTCCGGATGTAGCTGATTCCTTGAATCAGAAGATGGAGGAAAAGAAACTGGGAAAGGAGCAGGTGTCGGGCATCGGGATTGGCATTCCTGCCCCTGTAAATGCCGAGGGCATTGTCCAGAATACGGCAAACCTTGGATGGGGATATAAGGAAGTCCGCAAGGAGATGGAAGACCTGACGCAGATGAAGGTTGCGGTGGGCAACGATGCCAACATGGCTGCGCTAGGCGAGATGTGGCTGGGCGCAGGCAAAGGAGAGAAAAATCTGATCATGGTCACGCTGGGAACCGGCGTGGGCGGCGGAGTCATCGTGAATGGACAGCCAGTGGTGGGCGCCCACGGAGCGGGCGGAGAGATTGGACATATCTGCGTCAACTATGAAGAGGAGGATCATTGCGGATGCGGCAACCGGGGATGCCTCGAACAATACGCTTCCGCCACTGGAATCACCAGGCTGGCGGGAAAACGCCTGAAGGCAGATGATGCGCCTTCTTCCCTCAGGGACCGTAAACTTAGTGCCAAGGCCGTGTTTGATGAACTGAAAAAGGGAGATAAGATTGCAGAAGAGATCGTGGAAGAGTTCGGCACATATCTGGGACACGCGCTGGCTAATCTGGCAGCGATTACAGATCCTTCCGTCATCGTGATTGGCGGGGGAGTATCAAAGGCCGGGGATATCCTGCTTAAGTATGTGGAGAAAGCGTTCAAGGAACGGGCATTTTTTGCCAATGAAGATACCAGGCTGGTGCTGGCGACGCTGGGAAATGACGCGGGAATCTGTGGAGCGGCTAAATTGATCCTATAGATTGTGGCAGAAAGTTCAGAATTGGAATCATATAAGAAAATAAAATCAGCAGAATCGTTTGGGATTCTGCTGATTTTTTCTTTCTTTATTGCTAATTCGTAATTACTGAGTAGTGCCACCCTCGCCGCCACCACCGCCGCCGTCAGGAGGAGTAGGTGTTGGCGTATCACCGCCACCACCACCGCCGTCAGGAGGAGTAGGTGTTGGAGTATTACCGCCACCACCACCGCCGTTAGGAGGAGTCGTGCCGCCGGAGTTCGGATCGGTTGGCGTGGTCGGCGTAGTTGTTCCGCTATCCGGATCATCCGTCTTTTCATCATCCGTATTGCCGCCGGTACTGCCGTGGCCCGGACAGCTTTCTGTCGGAGCTGTGTCGGTTGCGAAATACTCAGTGATTGCCGGGCAGTTGCCTGCAACTGCAAGTTTTCCGGTAATGGAGCATACGGTTTTCTGCTCTACCGAGGATGGCATTGCGAACTCTTTCGGCTCCAGGTTCTCGTGTACCCTGCTCATGATGCCTTTCCACAGGCGGAATCGGAAGTTCGTATCATAGTTGCATTCTTTGTTATCATCGTAGCCGCCCCATACTGCGCATGTGTAGTATGGGGTGAAGCCGCAGAACCACAAGTCCTTATTGGAAGTGGTCGTACCAGTCTTGCCTGCAACCGGCATGTTCGGCAGTTGGCATGCTGTACCTGTACCGGATTCTACAACTGTCTGCATCGCGCTGGTCAGAAGAGCAGCGGTGCTGTCCTTAAGAACCGTACGCTTTTCGCCGGTTCCTTCCAGCAGCACATTGCCATCGTGATCCAGAATCTTCGTATACAGAGTAGGCGTATTGTATACGCCGCCATTGGCGATCGTAGCATAGGCAGCGCACATCTCGTAATTGTAAACGCCGTCAGTGATGCCTCCAAGAGCCAGAGTCTGGCTAAGGTCGCTGTAGATGCCGCCATTAATTTCCTTGCTTTTTACAAGGGTCGAAATGCCAAATTTCTCGCAATACTCAAAGCCTAATTCCTGGGTAATCTCGTCGCTGAGCTTTACTGCGCACACGTTGACGGATTTGGCAATGGCATTGCGGATCGTAACGGGTCCACGGTAATTGCCATCTGCATTTCTAAGAACCTGTCCACCTTTCAGTGTGTAAGGCTCATCTTCGATGACGGTGGCCAGCGTCTTACCGCAGGCATCCAGTGCCGGCGCGTAGGATGCCAGTATCTTAAAGCAGGATCCGGGCTGCCTCTTGGAACCTGTCTTGCCGGTTCCATAGGCACGGTTCAATCCAAGACTTGTGGACTTGGCTCCGCGCCCGCCTACCATGGCTTTGATCTGGCCGGTTGACTGGTCGATAATCGTGACCGCGGCCTGAGGCTGTGGAGTGATATTGATGACCTCGTCATAGGCATCCCCCTCCTGGGCAATCGTCGTCTTCCATTCTTCCACCATGGCACGTGCTTCCTCCTCGCTGGAATACAGAAGTCCCTGCTCCTTGCCATAGGTATTCTTAACATATTGCTTAATGTGGCCGGAACTGTAGTTCTCTACCGAACCATCCGCCCTTGTAACGGTGAGGGCATAATCCAGGCCGTATTCTTTCAGGCCAGGATAGTTGGCGTCATCATTCATCTCTTCATCACAGATCTGCTGGATTCCCATATTCTGGGTGGAGTAGATGCTCAAGCCTCCGCTGTATACGGCATTATAGGCCTGGGTCTCCGTATATCCCAGTTGCTCTCGCAGATCCTTCATGACCTGTTCTGCCAGGGCATCCACGAAGTAACTGTATGGGCTTTCTTCGCCGGCTGTGCTGTTGACCGTCTGGATCCTGGCGTATACATCGTCCGCCATAGCTTCATCATACTGGGCCTGCTTAATGTATCCCTGCTCCAGCATATTTTTCAGAACCTTGTTCCGGCGTTTCTGGTTGTCCTCCGGATTGGTAATCGGATTGTATTCTGTCGGATTCTGGGTAATACCTGCAATAACCGCACACTCTGACAGTGTCAGTTCAGATACGTCTTTGTTGAAGTATCTCTTGGCGGCAGCCTGTACGCCCAAGGAATTCTGGCCCAGGTTGATGGTGTTCATATAACTTTCCAGGATCTCATCCTTGTCCATCTGTTTTTCAATCTGCAGTGCAAGGTACTGCTCCTGAAGTTTTCTCTGCAGCCTGTCATAGAAAGTCTTTTCTTTGGTGAAATTCGGAAATACATTATTCTTAATCAACTGCTGTGTAATGGTACTCGCGCCTTCGGAGAAATCTCCGGAAGTTATTCCTACAACTGCGGCACGGGCGATACCTTGAAGATCAATACCATTGTGGTCGTAGAAACGTTCGTCTTCGATTGCTACAAATGCATGCTGCAAATCCTTAGGTATCTCGTCAATAGACTTATATACACGGTTTGAACCAGAAGATACGAAACGTTCAATCTCGGTGGAACCATCATCGGCATAGACAAAAGTAGTAAACCCTTTTGGCTTTACGTCAGACGGAGACACGTCTGGAGTATCGGCAATGATCTTCTTGACGAAAATGCCGCCGCCAATTACTCCGATAACGGCCACAACTACAAGACAGAGTAGAAATGCCTTGAAAAGCCGTACGCCGACTCTTTTTCCCTGCATGGCAGATTTCGACGTTATTTTTTTCTGCTTTTGAGAAGCTTTTTTCTTACCATAATTCATGAGTTCAGGCCTCCTTCATACCAAGTCATTATAGCAAATAAACAGGCTTTAATAAAGAAAAAAATGAAAACTTCATATTTCAGTAGGAAAATCTTAAGAAATTCGGTATAGTAATAGGTATAACGACTATGTATTGTATGAAAGGGTGACCATATGCTATCACAATATAAGACGGTATACAAAGGCGGCGAGGGCGAGATCGTTGAGAAGAAATCCCGCTTTATCGCTACTGTGGTACCGGTCCATTCGGAAGAAGAGGCGCTTAAGTTCGTCGAGGCAATGAAGAAGAAGTACTGGAATGCCACGCATAACTGCTATGCCTATGTCATTGGAGAGAATCATGAACTGCAAAGGTACAGCGATGACGGTGAGCCCGGAGGTACCGCGGGAAAGCCCATGCTGGATGTTCTCATTGGAGAGGAGATTCATAATGCTGCCATAGTGGTAACGAGATATTTTGGAGGGACGCTGCTTGGTACCGGCGGGCTGGTCCGTGCCTATTCAGCTGCAGCCAAACAAGGTTTGGCCTCATCAGTGATTATAACCAAAAATCCCGGAGTTAAACTTCGGCTTGCCACGGATTATGCGGGATTGGGGAAAATCCAGTATATTTTGGGGCAGAGGGGCATAAAGATACTGGATTCTATCTATACGGATAAGGTGGAAATAGCCGCGCTGGTACCTCTCGATGTCCTGGAAGCCGTCAAGGCCGAGATACGCGAGGGAACCAATGGGCAGGCAGGAATGGAAGAAGGAGAGCAGTGCTATTTTGCAGAAGTGCAGGGAGAGATTGTAATTCTGGATCAAGTATAAAAATAAGGGGAGGCTATGCTCCCCATCAGTACCCAGGAATACGGACATGTATCAAAGCTTTAAATATTGAAGCAAAATCTCACATTTCATTCTGTTGAGAGGGGAATCCCAATCGATGCCCAGTAATTGGTTTACTTTATCAATCCTGTTACGTATGGTATTGATATGTACATATAATTTCTCGGCAGTAAGGCTGTAATTCATGTTGTTTTCCAGATATACCTTTAATGTCCTGAGTAGTTCTGCATTCTTTTCATCTTTTAGAAGCAGGCGATATGTGCCTAGCAAGTCCTCCAGTTCTTTCTCCGGTATTTGAAGCCAGGTCAGAGGCCCCAGGCTATCATAATCCCATATAAAGTCATCTGGGCATAAGTACTGGCCCATATTTATCAGTTTTCTGCATTTCGCTATGCTCTCCTTTAATTCCAAGAGGATTCCAGGCTTGATTATTACGCCGAAGTACAGATCCGCTTCCGGATACAGTTCCATAACTTTTTGGCGGAAATCTTTGAGCAGGCCTTTGATCTTGACTAGATTCAAGTTTTGATCTGAATGCTGCCGGATTAAGAAAGCCCCTTCATTTTCATCAAGGAAGACCATTCTCGCGAGCGCGGACAGTTTCGTTTTGGAAAACAGTTCCATAAATGGTTTCCTTTTCTCGCGAAGGGAAAACTCTGGGCTATGCTGGCGGAATACGACGTAAATGTAACTGGATGATAAGGATATTCCCTGGATATTGGCCTGATAGACCAATTTTTCCGGATCTGGGTCATGATAATCCAGAATATAATGAACCAGATTCTCGAACCCTATATTTCCTATATTCTGTGCTACGATAATTTGTTCATAGACAGCCTGCAGCAGGAGATAGGCAATACGAATGGAATATTCATCATAATAATCCAGCAGTTCCCGGGATTCCATGACAACAAAGTATGCCTGGTCTATGTTATTTACAGAGATTGGAATCAATATCCAGCTGACGCGTGCATCCGATTCCTCGGATGGTCTTACCAGACGATAGCGGGCCATCTGGATGTAGTCACACAATGTGTGCCTGGTAAATGTCTGGGACGGCTCCCAGTAGTCCGTATCCTGCAGACCGTACCCTTCCGAAATCTTGCGAAAATTTGCGGAACTGTAGAAACTGGTTTTTTCATTGATATCATAAAGAAGCGCGGGGAAATGCATCTCTGCTTCTACCATCTGAAGGATTCTTTTGATTTTCCGCTCTTTATAAGTCAGATTGGATAAGGAGAATGAACTGCTACTGTTGATTCTGAACCTTCGGATCGTACGATTCATGACCGCTGTATTCACCTGATTCATAATATCCATGTATGGAACATAAAAGGGCATGCTGATCAGAGGAATATTATATTGATCGAATAACTGGCAGATATCATCCGGAATCTTTTCCAGATAGCGCTCGCGCTTAAGCATCATGCCAGAACATTTCTGAAGCACGCCATCCCGGAACCCCTTTCGAAGACACTCAGGTTCCTGCAAAAGTACATATCCATTAGAGAGAATCAGTTCCTTGCCTTTTGTCCAGTAAAAGGAATCAGGAGCATCTAATACGGTAACGCCTTGAATCTCTTTGCCCAAGCCTCTTTTACCGGCGACAACGTAAAAGTCTTTAAAAAATTCAAGTGCAAGCAGATCCTGTATCGCGATTCCCATAGTTCTTCCTCCTTATTCCATTCATCATATCCTGTTCCACTTTACATGGTTAAAGTGTATCATCCGGCCCGATGGCTGTCAAGAGACCGTATGATTTGCGGCTGAGGCCGTTATTTTTTGATTATTCTTCGAACATGGGCTGATAGCCGTTATCTTCCAACTGCCTGAATTCCTGCATGATTTTTTCTGTGGCTTCCGGATCATTAAGAAGATCATAGACGATTCCGACAATGATCTTTGCCGCATGTAGAGCGCCCTTTGCTCCTATGGAACTGCCTGTGCTGGCCGCGGCCTGCCAAGTATGCGGGGCGCATCCGATGGGCCAGCAAGGAGTAGTAAACATATTCATCGGCATTATCTGGCTGATATCGCCGCTGTCGGAGGAGCCGTTAAGCGTGGCCTGCTTCCAGAAGTCTCTCGGGTAGATCCCGGAGGCTAATGCCTCCTCGCGCTCGCCGTATAGCTTCTGCTCTGAACTTAGGGTGGCTTCATCAACAGTTTCCTGCAGTTTTCCGGCAAATTCCTTTTCTTCTTCCGTATATTCCAATGCGCCAACTTCTTCCATATTTTTGTGGGTAAGGTCTGCAAAAGCATGATTGCACCTCATCTCATAGCAGCCAATGCCCTTCTCCACAGTCACTTCCGTTTCTGTCATCATGGCTGCGCCCCGTGCATTCAGTTCCAATCGTCGAAGGATATCCCTTACCTGGCTCATGTAAGGAGCTCTTGCAAAATACCAGGAACTGGCATGATCCGGAACCACATTGGGAGGAAGCCCGCCGCTGTCAGTAGTGTAGTGGATCCGCGCCTTGTCAATGATATGCTCCCTTAGATAGTTGCTGGCTACATTCATCAGTTCGACCGCATCCAGCGCGCTTCGCCCGCGTTCCGGAGCAAAGGCAGCATGGGAAGTCTTTCCTTTGAAGTGGAATTTGACGGATGCGTTGGCAAGATACCCCTCGTCATAAACGACAGTTGCGCACATGGGATGCCAACTGATTGCCAGGTCACAGCCATGAAACATATGAAAGTAGGCCATCTTGACTTTTCCACTTAATAATTCCTCTTCGGGACAGCCATAGAAACGGATCGTACCGGAGACTTCTTCTTCTTCCAGATAACGCTTCAAAGCGATTGCTGCCGTGGCAGAACCACTGCCAAGCAGATTATGCCCGCAGGCCTGGCCGGCTTTGCCTTTTGCAGCAGGCTCTTTGTGGGCGACAACTTTTTGGGAAAGGCCTGGCAGAGCGTCGTATTCGCCAAGTATGGCAATGACAGGCTTGCCGCTTCCATATTCTGCATAGAATGCGTGCTTTAGTTTTTCTTCATTTACGATTATGAAGCCCTCATCCCTTAGAATGCCTCTCAGATAATCGGCAGATTCTTTTTCATATCCCCCGCATTCCGGATTTTCCCAGAGTTTTTTGCACATGGAACTGCATAGTGGAGCAAGTTCATCGGTGGTGCGGAACAGATTCTGTTTTGTCATGATAAATTCCTCCTATTCGGCGCTTCTGGATGCTTTACTTTTTTTATAAGTGATTACCGATACCACAATGCTTAAGAATACACAAGATAGAATCCCAAGATAATTGCTTGAGCCGGGAAGCCAGTTAAATAAGCCAGCGTCAATCGCCGTGCAGATGATCAACGCAAAGATAAGGACTGTCAGCGCGAGTTTTTTTTGCTTCATGCCAAATTGTACCAGCAAAGCGCCAAACAGTGCAGGAAGCAAATAATTCAGGGCTTCCGTGACCTTGGAGGGAAGCATGGATAAGACGGAACTCCCGAGAATGACTCCGATTGTCAGCACGGAGACATTGACAACGATGGAGACCGCCATTCCCAGAGTCGATATAATGGAGCCTTCCTTTGTGCCGGGCTCCACATCAGCCGATATTTGAGCCATGCTTGCGCAGGGCAGCCGCATATTGGATATGTTTCCTGATAGAAAGGCCATATAAGTGCCTACGGGTCCCAGGATCGTAAAATAGGAAATGGGCTCAACAAACCATAACACGCCTACAGCGCTTGCAATAGATACGAAAGCAGTTAGAAGGGCAGCCGGCTTTGGAAATATTCCATATACTACGGCCAGGATGAAGGCCGGCGCGAATGAAAGCAGCACGCCTAAGTATCCAGTGATCTTGCCAATCCGGTTCATGTGAGGCATATACTCTTTTTCAAAATATAAATCTTTTTTATCCATGTGGTACCTCCTTATATAATCGCTGTTATAATCATGCTGCCGGGAATCGAGATGGTCAGCGCCCATTCTCCAAGCCATTTAATATTCTTTTTTTCACCCAGTATCAAAAGGACTGCCATAATCCCGGCACCAAGCACGCAGGCAATGGAGTTCTTATTTAACTTTGTAAGGTGAGAAGAGGAGAGGGCGCAGAAAGCACCCAGGATTGCTGCGCCAGATATGGCTGTTAGCATCTTTGGATCCCCTCCGGATAGTTTCTTCTCTACTTTATCCATACGGCTCGCGGAAAATGTAGAGACGATGACCCATCCAATGGAACCAAGAATCATTGTCCATACGGCCATACCAAAGGCAAGTTCGGTCATAGCATCTGCGCCTAGCTGAACGCCGACGGAACTGGTTCCGAACCCGGCAGCCATGGATTCAAACATGACTGAGCCGATCATGGACAGGCGCATCCAGGCCATCGGGCCGCCGACTGTAATGAGAAGAGACAGCATTCCACTCAGGATAACGATGGAAGGCCCGATCGAAGTAATCGCGCTGCTTCTGATAGCTCCGCGCATCTGCTTTTTGGTGAGTCCGATTTTTTCGCCTGCCTTATATGAAGACTTTGCGAAAATAACAGCCTGGACGATTACCAGGATGACAGCCGTGCCGCACGCAATCCACATGGGAATGCTGTTGGCAATTTTCATAATATCTTTCATGTGGTTTCCTCCTTTATCATTGGCTTGCTTTTCTGTAATTCTATTGAAAAATTCTTCTAAAAAAAATGAAAAAAGTTACTTATTTTTGATGATTTAGACAGGGACTGAATAATTTTTCTGTTTTATTTTGAGAAAAAGAAGATTTTTTCATCAGGAGGACAAGAAAAGGGATGTCCCCTCCTACGGGTCAACCATAGGAGGGGACATCCCCTGAATATTATTATTTAGAATATAATGTTTGGAATTTTAGGAAAATTCAGGCTCGATCAGGCCGAACGTTCCATTTTTCCTTCTGTATACAACATTTACTTCATCGGTCTCTGCATTGCAGAATACAAAGAAATCATGTCCTAGAAGTTCCATCTGTACGCAGGCATCTTCCGGATACATTGGCTTGAATCCGAATTTTTTGGTGCGGACGATCTTAATCTCGCCATCATCTTCGGAACGCTCGCCACTGTCAAAGAATTCCTGCTTGAAATTGCCACTTCCTTCCTGGTGCCTTGCAATTAACTTGTTCTTATATTTGCGAAGCTGACGCTCAATTACCTCTTCAACCAGATCGATGGATACATACATATCGCTGCTTTCCTGCTCGGAACGTATAATGCCGCCCTTTACGGGGATGGTTACTTCGATTTTCTGGCGTTCTCTCTGTACGCTTAAGGTTACGTGGATTTCCGTATCAGGAGTAAAGTACCTCTCTAACTTTCCTAACTTGTTTTCTACGGCTTCTTTTAAGCCGGGTGTTACATCGATGTTCTTTCCGATAATGATAAACTTCATGATGCCCAACTCCTTTTCGACATAATTTCAGAAGATAAAGTCTGACAATTAATATCCAGACCGATGATCTATCTGATATATGTAGTATATCATGTTTGGACATTAATGTATAGCACGTATCACCTCAATTCTTGAAATTTTTCCATCATGCATTTTGGCAACCCTGAGGCCGCAGTCAGAAAAGTATACGCAGGCGCCTACGCCAGTCTCGATTTCATATTCTTCGAACTTTTTCGTGATAATCTCGTACAGGGTTTTTGCGCCATCGTAGGGAATGTCAATGCCCAGTATTTTATTGACGGTCTTGATTCTGGTGCTTGCCCTAAAGATGATTTCATCGGATATGTCAAATTCGCAGAACAGGAATTTTCTGGTGGCAAAAAGTACGGCAATGGCGCATACGCCCACCAGGCTGCTCCAGATAGAAGAGTGGTCTACGATGATCTGGCGGGCGATCGCAAAAAGCAGAACCTCGAATACCGTGCTTGGCGTATGGGAATACATCATCCGTATTAATTCAACGCCGATAATCAGGTTGAAGCAGGTTTCCAGCAGGTCATCATAATTAGGCCAGACATCCAGATTAGGGATGCTGCTTAAAGAAGTAGCCATGCGAAGGCACAGCAGGACGATACCGATGGCCAGCATGATGGAAATGACGAATTCCAGTACTACGGCCAGCCGTTTCAAAAAGATCGTTACATAGTGTCTCATACATTTCTCCTCAATAGTTTACTGAATAGATAAGGGTAGATTACCAATACCCACAACACCAGTATAAGATATTCCATCATTTTTGCCAAGATAGAACTTCCGAAGAGAAGCGAAAAGCCTTCTTTGATTATGAGCGCAGCCGCTAAACCAGCGGCCAGTTTCAATATTTGGGACCAGATATTCCCAGTGCGGGTGTCAAAATTCAGACGGGTACGTTCTACGTACCAGCCGATGGCAAACCCAAGTCCTGCTCCGGCGGCCTTGCAGCAGTCTGCTGCATATTTGACTTCAATCGTGCCATTTCCCATCAGGGTCAGGGAATAGGCGGCAACAGCCAGGGAAAGGCCGGCCAGGATAGCGGCGATCAGTTTCAAGTGCCTTGCATCATCCAGGAAAAAAACCTGGAAGTGCCAGATAAGGGCAGATACCAGAAGAGAGATACCCATGGATGCAAGCACGTCTTTGGGCGTGTGGCAGCCCAAGTACATCCTGGAAAATCCAATGGAAAGGAATGCCAATATACACAGAAACTTTGTCCAGAACTTCCTTGTTTTTAGCGCCAGAGGGAAGAACAGGCAGGTAGCGCCCTGCGTATGCCCGCTGGGAAAAGAGTAGCCTGTGGCGCCGGGGATGGCGCTTTCTACCGCATGGAAGTCAGGATTCAGCACCCAGGGTCTTGGGATACGGAAGGTGATCTTTAAGGACTGCACGCACAGTCCGGCCGTAAAATAAGTAAAGCCAAGCAGATAAGCAAAGCGCTTATCCGCGCACCAGTACAGTGCACAGATAACCGCTATGATGATGATTTCCTGGCCAAAATATGTGATGAATTGCATCAGTTGGTCTAAGAAGGGAGTCTGGATTCCTTCTAACAGCCATAAAAATGTCATTATTTATTTCCTCTTTTTCTCATTTTCGGATCCAGGATTTTCTTGCGGATCCTTAGATTCTCAGGGGTTACTTCCAATAACTCGTCGGTGTCGATGAAGTCCAGCGCTTCTTCCAGGCTTAAGACCTTAGGCGTAGTCAGACGCAGCGCTTCATCGGCGCTGGATGAACGCGTGTTGGTCAGATGCTTGGTCTTGCAGACGTTCACTTCAATATCATCCGTCTTGGCATTTTCACCGATTACCATTCCGGAATATACCTTTTCGCCTGGTCCAATGAAGAGCACGCCTCGTTCCTGGGCGCTGTATAAGCCATAGGTTACGGACTCGCCAGTTTCGAAAGCGATGAGGGAGCCTTGCTTGCGGTACTGGATATCCCCTTTATAAGGCGCATACCCGTCAAATGCGGTATTCATGATTCCATTCCCCTTGGTATCGGTGAGAAATTCTCCCCGGTAGCCGATGAGTCCACGGGAAGGAATCTTGAACTCTAATCTGGTATAGCCGCCGCCTGTGGTTCCCATGCCCTGCAGTTCTCCCTTTCTCTGGCTTAACTTGTCAATGACGGTTCCGGTAAATTCATCCGGCACATCAATATATGCAGCTTCCATTGGTTCTAATAATTTGCCGTGTTCATCCTTTTTATACAGGACTTCCGCCTTGCTGACCGCGAATTCATACCCTTCCCGGCGCATGTTCTCGATCAGGACGGACAGATGCAGCTCGCCACGGCCGGACACTTTGAAACTGTCGGTGCTGTCGGATTCTTCTACACGGAGGCTTACATCCGTGTTCAATTCCCGGAACAGGCGGTCGCGCAGATGCCGGGAGGTAACGTATTTTCCCTCCTGGCCGGCAAAAGGACTGTCATTTACGATAAACTGTATCGCGATAGTCGGCTCTGAGATCTTCTGGAATGGAATCGCCTTTGGCTCTTCCGGAGAGCAGATGGTATCCCCGATGGAGATATCGGCAATTCCGGAGATGGCAACGATGGAGCCGATGGAAGCTTCCTTTACATCTATCTTATTCAGGCCGTCGAATTCATAGAGTTTGTTGATGCGGACTTTTTCCTGACGATCGGGATTATGCTCATTGACAACGATTGCATCCATTCCCACTTTAATCGTGCCGTTGTCTACCTTTCCTACGCCGATACGGCCTACATACTCATTGTAGTCGATGGTGCTGATCAATACCTGAGTGGAAGCGTCCGGGTCGCCTTCCGGCGCCGGAATATATTCCAGGATCGTCTCAAAGAGAGGCTTCATGTCCTTTTCTTCATCCGTCAGATCTAAGACTGCAATTCCAGATTTGGCAGAAGCGTATATAAAAGGACAGTCCAGCTGGTCATCGGAGGCATCCAGGTCCATGAATAATTCCAGAACCTCATCAATGACTTCATCAGGCCTGGCTTCCGGACGGTCAATCTTATTGATGCAGACGATGACCGGGAGATTCAGATCCAGTGCCTTGCGCAGTACGAACTTGGTCTGAGGCATGGCGCCCTCGAAAGCATCCACCACGAGGATGACGCCGTTTACCATCTTAAGGACGCGTTCTACTCCCCCGCCGAAGTCGGCGTGTCCGGGAGTGTCAATAATGTTGATCTTCGTATCTTTATAGTATACGGCAGTGTTTTTCGACAGGATGGTAATGCCGCGCTCTCGCTCGATGTCATTGGAGTCCATGACGCGTTCTTCTACTTCCTGATTCTCGCGGAATACGCCGCTTTGTTTTAATAATTCATCTACCAACGTCGTCTTTCCATGGTCAACATGGGCGATAATGGCTATATTACGAATGTCTTCACGTTTTGTCTTCATACAAATCTTCCTTTTCTCTACCTATTAAAATATACAACTTCATTAGTTTATCACATTTTTCAAAATTTACAAGTATTTAGTTCTAAAATGGAATCTTGACTCATAGACTATGTAATGACTCAAAATACGATTCAGAGGAAGGGAGATTGTAAAATTATGTCAGATAAGATCATTGAAAACAACCAGGTAACCATTATGGGGGAAGTCGCATCGCCGTTTACGTTCAGCCACGAAGTGTTTGGAGAAGGCTTTTATATGATGGACGTTAACGTAAAGCGCCTCAGCAATTCCGAAGACAAGATTCCGCTTATGATATCGGAACGGCTCATCGATGTGTCTCAGGACTACACCGGAGAGTTCATTATGGTAAGCGGGCAGTTCCGCTCTTATAACAGACACGATGAACAAAAGAACAGACTTGTATTATCCGTATTCGTAAGAGAAGTGTCTTTTATAGAAGAGGAGCTGGACGGGGCGAAGACTAACAACATATTCCTGGACGGCTATATCTGCAAATTGCCGGTATACCGCAAGACGCCGCTTGGAAGAGAGATCGCGGACCTTTTGCTGGCAGTTAACAGGCCATATGGCAAATCAGACTACATACCATGCATCTGCTGGGGCAGAAACGCAAGATTCGCGTCGACATTCGAAGTGGGCGAGCATGTACAGATTATGGGAAGGATCCAGAGCAGGGAATACATAAAGAAACTGACAGAGACAGAGACGGAGAAGAGAATCGCTTATGAGGTGTCTGTCAGCAAACTGGAATGCCTGGAGGAATAGAGTCTCTGCGGCGGAAATTCTGCCTGAGACTTTCATTGACATCATATTTAATTGGTGATAATATTTCAATATATGAGTAGTGTGATAAAGTTAGTATGTCTATGAAAGTCAGGAGGAAAATTATGGCTATATTCAAGGGATCTGGGGTGGCTATCGTCACGCCGTTTAAGGAAGATGGAAGTATTGATTACGATAAACTGGATGAACTGATTGACTATCACTGTGAGAATGGAACAGATAGTATTATTATATGTGGTACTACCGGGGAGTCAGCCACGATGACAGAAGAGGAGCACATGGATTGCGTGAAGTTTGCCATTGAGCGCACCAGGAAAAGAATTCCTGTGGTTGCGGGAACCGGTTCGAACTGTACGAGAACGGCCATCGACATGTCTAAAGAAGCGGCAGAGAACGGCGCAGATGGACTTCTGGTGGTAACGCCTTACTATAATAAAGCGACACAGGAAGGCTTGATCGCCCACTTTACCGCAGTGGCAAAGGAGGCAAAGGCGCCGATCATCATGTACAGCGTTGCAAGCCGTACGGGATGTAATATTGAGCCGGCTACTGTGGCTGCGCTGGTAAAGAATGTGGATAATATTGTGGGTGTCAAAGAGGCTTCGGGAAATATTTCTCAGATTGCAAAGATTATGTCCATGACGGACGGCAATATCGACCTGTATTCGGGAAATGACGACCAGATCGTGCCGTTACTGTCACTAGGCGGAATCGGCGTGATCTCCGTGCTGGCCAATGTTGCCCCAAAGGAAACCCACGATATCTGTGCAAAGTTCTTTGAAGGCGATATAGAAGGAAGCGCAAAACTGCAGTTGAAGGCAGTCCCTCTGATTGACCGTCTTTTCTGCGAGGTGAATCCGATTCCGGTAAAGAGGGCTATGAAGTTCATGGGCATGGACTGCGGACCGCTTCGTATGCCTTTGACAGAACTGACTGCGGAACACGAGCAATCACTGGCGCAGGCCATGAAGGATTTTGGCATTCAGTTGGTATAGATATAGGTAGGAAAATATGTGAAAAGGATATCATAGGTTGAGTCCAAGCGGCGGATATGATATCCTTTTCTTGTACATTTTTATACAGGATAAAGGAGGACTCAAGATATGGTAAAGGCAATTATGCATGGCTGTAATGGCAAGATGGGACAGGTAATCACCGGCCTTATAAAAGCGGACGAAGCGATAGAAATCGTAGCGGGCATTGATACATATACGGGAATCACCAATGACTACCCGGTATTTGAGAGTATAGAAAAATGTGATGTAAAGGCAGATGTGATCATTGATTTCTCCAACTCTGCGGCAGCGGATCGGCTTCTGGACTTTTGCGCAGACAGGCAGATCCCGGTTGTTCTTTGCACCACCGGATTATCAGAGGAGCAGCTGGCGAAGGTAGATGAAGCGGCAAAGAAGGTAGCGGTACTTAAGTCTGCCAATATGTCCCTGGGGATCAATCTGCTCCTGAAGCTTCTTCAAGATGCCACCAAGGTGCTGGCACCTGCCGGATTCGATATCGAACTGGTGGAAAGGCATCACAACCAGAAGGTGGATGCGCCCAGCGGGACGGCTCTGGCACTGGCGGATTCTATCAATGAGTCCATGGGCAATGCGTATTCCTATGTATATGACAGGAGCCAGGTACGCAAGAAGCGTGACAGCAAGGAGATCGGAATCTCTGCGGTACGCGGCGGCACCATCGTGGGGGATCACGAAGTCATCTACGCGGGAGCGGATGAGGTGATCGAGTTCAAGCATACGGCATATTCTAAGACCGTATTTGGCAAAGGGGCCGTGGAGGCCGCCAAGTTCCTGGCGGGGAAACCGGCCGGAAGATACGATATGTCCGATGTAATCCAGTTCTAAGGGAGGAACTGTATTATATAAAACATTTAGTGGGAGGATGTTATGAAAGAGTTAGACGTACGTTACCTGGAAAGGCTTTCACAATTGTATCCGACCATCGCGAAAGCATCGACAGAGATTATTAACTTGCAGGCAATTCTGAATCTGCCGAAAGGCACAGAGCATTTTCTTACGGATATTCATGGAGAATATGAGGCTTTTTCTCATGTCCTTAAGAATGGCTCTGGTTCAGTGCGCCGTAAAATCGATGATGTCTTCGGGAATACTATGAGTAGCAGGGATAAGCAGGGCCTTGCTACTCTTATTTATTACCCGAGGGAGAAGATGGACAGGATCAAGAAGGAAGAGAAGAACATTGAGGACTGGTATAAGATTACGCTGTACCGCCTGATTGAAGTATGCAAGTGCGCTGCAAGCAAATATACCCGGTCCAAAGTAAGAAAAGCTCTGCCGCCGGATTTTGCCTATGTGATTGAAGAACTGATTACGGAAAAGGCGGAGATGACGGATAAGGAGTCTTACTACAATGCTATAGTAAGCACGATTATCCGGATCGGCCGGGCGGAAGAGTTTATCGTGGCTCTAAGCGAGCTGATCCAGAGGCTTACCGTAGATCATCTGCATATCGTAGGAGATATCTATGATAGAGGGCCCGGACCGCATATTATCATGGAAAAACTGATGGAGCATCACTCTGTGGATATCCAGTGGGGCAATCATGACGTGCTGTGGATGGGTGCTGCCGCAGGCCAGAGGGGATGCATCGCCAATGTGATCCGCATCTGCGCGCGGTATGGGAACCTGGATATTCTGGAAGAAGGATACGGAATCAATCTGCTGCCGCTGGCCACATTTGCCATGGCTACATATGGGGACGATCCCTGCGAATGCTTCCAGTTAAAGGGAGAGCCGAATTACAGCCAGACGGAGATGCTTCTGGATATCAAGATGCACAAGGCGATGTCCATCATACAGTTTAAGGTGGAAGGCCAGATCATCAAAAAGAATCCGGGATTCAAGATGGAAAGCAGAAATCTCCTGCATCATATCGACTATGAAAAGGGAACAATAGAGATAGACGGACAGACTTACGAACTGCTGGATAAAAATTTCCCTACCATCGATCCTAAGAAGCCCTATGCCCTTACCAAGGAAGAGGAAGACGTAATGGACCGGCTGGAGCGGGCCTTCTTAAACTGCGAGAAGCTGCAGCGCCATATGCGTTTCCTTTTGAGCAAGGGAGGACTTTACAAAGTCTACAATAATAATCTTCTCTATCATGGCTGCGTGCCGCTCAAAGATGACGGAAGCCTGAAGACGGTTCGCATCTATGGACGCTCTTATAAAGGAAAGAGCCTGTACGAGATTCTGGAAAGTTATGTGAGAAAGGGCTTCTATGCCGTGGATCCAAAGGAAAAGGAGCGGGGCAAGGATATGATGTGGTATATCTGGCTCAGCGAGAATTCCCCGCTGTTCGGTAAAGACAAGATGGCTACATTCGAGCGTTATTTTCTGGCTGACAAGGAAACCCACAAGGAGAAGAAAAATCCTTATTATTGTCTCCTGGAAAATGTAAAAGTAATCAATGGAATCTTAAAAGAATTCGGACTGCCGGAAGAGGGAACCCACATCATCAATGGCCATGTGCCGGTAAAAAGCAAGAATGGGGAGAACCCGATCAAATGTAACGGGAAAGTCCTGGTCATTGATGGAGGATTTTCCAGGGCATACCAGAAGGAGACGGGAATTGCGGGGTATACGCTGATCTACAATTCCTACGGATTGATCCTTGCAGCCCATGAGCCTTTTGAATCTACGGAGGCCGCCATAGAAAAGGAAAGCGATATCCATTCGGACAGCACCATCGTAAAACGGGTGGCCATCCGCAAACTGGTGGGAGATACGGACATTGGAAAGGACTTAAAAGAGCAGATTGAAGATCTGGAAGCGCTGCTTATGGCTTACAGAAGCGGACGGATTGCGGAGCGGATTTAAGAAAGTGCATACAGGAGGCCGTGTTAAAAACTTCCATTTGGGGGAAGGTATAAATTATCGTAATTTGCAGATATTACTAGCAACAAGTGATACTTGATTAAGATAATTATACATGAAAGGGAGATTTAACATGAAACAGTTCAAGAAATTAATGCTTATCCTGATGTGCACCGGAGTAATCATGGGCCTTACTGCCTGTGGCAATGACAAGAATGCCGATGATAACGGCGCTACGAATAACACTACGACAACCGACAATACCGGTAAGGCCAATGATACCAACACCAATGATGCTACCGACGGCACAGGCGATACCAATAGCGTTACCGACGAGATCGGAGATGACATCCGTGACGGCGCTAATGATGTAAAGGACAGCCTTGACGGGGACAATGACCGCAATAACGCAGATGACAATGCAAGAAACAAAGCAGATGATGCTACAAACAATACGAACCGATAGCATTTAAAACGGTCATTTATGCAAGTTGAAAGCAGCCGGCGGGTATCTCTGCCGGCTGCTTTCTTTTCGCCGTGCGTCAGACATATGAAACTCTGGACTTTCTTGCTTTACTATGATAAAATATCCCGATAGGAATATATTTTAATGTGAGGAGAATACATATGGCGAAAGAACTACTGATGGGAAATGAAGCAATCGGGCTTGGCGCCATCCATGCGGGAGTGAGCCTTGTGTCGGGCTACCCCGGGACGCCGTCTACGGAGATACTGGAGACGGTTGCCAGGCATAATGATGATGGAAGGATACATATAGAATGGTCCGTCAATGAGAAGGCAGCCCTGGAAGTGGCTGGGGGGGGCGGCTCTGGAGGGGGCAAAACCCCGCGGTGTTCCG
>OGRT01001067.1_pt1 | contig 24167 bp, 35 predicted proteins | sample 1553581 | NCBI WGS metagenome assembly OGRT01 (sample SAMEA2580113, study PRJEB22360) | human gut metagenome | biome: human gut; feature: human-associated habitat; material: faeces | place: Denmark | collected 2008/2010
TTTTAGTTGCTTTTATTTTGGAACTCATTTTGAACTCATAAGCAAAAAAGCAGGCTGACTAAACCTGCTTCTTTGTAGCCGTATGTAATAAGAAGATAACTGAGATACCAAAATGGAAACAAATTCAAACCAAACCACACATATATTATAGCATATGCTTACAGTGGGCGCAATAATATAACTATTGTCTTTCCTTTGCTCTCATTTGAGCTACCCATAAGTCAAGGACTTTTCCGCTAGGAGCATCAGGGTCACACATATAAGCTTTAGCAATCTTGACAAGTGTTCCAGTATCACCGCTGAACACTGCACCATAATCACTATACACCATATTCAGCACATAATACCAATCAGCTTTATGCTTGATATTATGCTGCTCTGCAAGTTGATTGGTCTGCTCATACGTCCAATGCTCACCATTAGTGCCATCCGTGTTCTGCATCTTGCTAACTGCAAGCTTTGCAAGTGCTTCGTCAAAGTGAGGGCCATAGGCTACGCAGTGCAGGTCATACAACGTGCGATAAAAAAGGTCTGGGCAATGCATCTTAAGCTTTTCTAATGCACTGCAAACAATTTCTTCCATTGCTCTCTCTTTTGTATCATCACCTATAATCTTGTTCCAATACTCTTTATAGGAGTGCATAACCACACCTCCTTACGCAAGCTTAACCACGCTAATAGCTGCCCTGTTAATTGTTGCCGCTGCCGTTGCCTGTACCTGTAAACTTGTTATGTTGTTTACTGCACAGCAAGAAGGACGAACACGAATCAGCGTAGTAAAGGAAATATTTACAACTGTGTCAGCAACGCAAGTAACAATGCTTTCCAAACCATTAATAACAGAAGATGTGCTTTCCGTGGTACTCAGAAGCTGTAAGCCAAATTGATTTAAAAACTGATTAAGCTGTTCATCATTCATGCCTTTTTGTTTGGCAAGATTCCTTACAATATTTTGAATCTGTTAAGGTGACTTGCCTTGCCACATCTGCATTGCCCTACTCATTAGCGGATTTTGTCCTGCGAACTGCTGTATTAGTCCCATTGGATTTCCTGCCTGCTGCACCATCTGCATCATCTGAAATATGTTCATCATTCGTCATTCCTCCAATCTGTTCTTCGAGCTTTTCAATTCTTCGTTGCAAGGTTATAACAACATTATTGTCAGCATATACAGGTTGCTTTTGCGCTCCGCCTTCTTGCAAAGTGTATACTCTAAACACTGGCAAGCCATCCATGCCTATAAGCTTTTCATAAACCTTTCCTTCAGCAGGCGCCGGGAAATATGTACTGCTTCCGTCAAGGTCAACCTGAGCTACTTTTGCTTCATCGATGCTTGTAACTATCCTTCCTTTTAGCTGTACAGGAGCTTGCTGCATAGATTGCTGATATGCAGGTTGATACATTTGTTGCTGTTGTTGCAAATAATTCAGCCGTTGCTGCATTTGCTGCGTCGCCCCGGCATAAGGGTTATAAGGTCCATATTGTCCGTACATTCTTATCACCTCACCTATATTTTAAATGAGCGTAATATAAAAAATCCATAAACAAACAGACAAAAAAGCCTACAAAAACAGACATTTAATAAAAATGGGCAAAAAAATACAGCCATCTAAACTGTTACAAAATGTAACCTTTTAGACGGCTGTATTATCACATTAGCACTCGATTAATAGCTTTGTAAGCAGTGCTTATTTCTAGGTCAACAGTTTTAGTGGAGATGTTTAGCTCCATTGCGATTTGATAATTCATCTTGCCTTCAACAAATTTCATCTCACAGATTTGCATTTGTCTAGGCGTTATTTTCGCTTCTTGAAGCACTGCATAAAATGAGCGTCTGGAACTTTCTGTCAGCTAGGTTCTTACGCTCTTTTGCAGTTCTTTCATTAGATCACCTTTTCAAAACATAAGCAAGCAGCGCAATCAGACCAATGTTAGCGAACAACATTCCAGCCATGATATAAAACTGCTTATCAATAATTCTTTTGTTTTCAGCAAACAGCATTGTTACCATACCAGCAGGCAAAACTTCCTGCTTAACATTTTCGTTATCATTCATCCTATCACCTCATATAATATATCTATTTGATATATTATATCACGCCAACAAACAGGCAGTCACTAAACAATTTAAATAAAACAAAAGCGTCCTGCATTATACAGAACGCTTTTATGGATATCGAATGAAATCAACCAATCAACAGTTTTAAGTATAAAGATTTTATTGACAATATAATTATAACACAAGGGAATTTATCTAGCAACAGCATAAGAAAAAACAAACGTTGCACATCATAGGTAGACATTTCGTTTTGCATTAATTCTTCATTGCAGCATACAGTGCGCATCCTGCTATTATGTATGCTATATTGCGCTGTTTTTTAATTCGCTTCTGTTTTAGATTGTACTCTTTTTCTAGCTCCGCTAAGGATTGATTGGCATTCATCAATAAGCTCTCCTGCTCTTTGACTTTGATTTTCAGCGTCAGACAAAGACTGTTCAGCTCGTCCGACTTCTTCTCTAGCTCCGATAACTTCTTGTCTGATGTTCCCAACTGTCCCTTCGATTGCATCAGCAGTTTTTTGTAATTCTCGTTGATTGTCTTTAGCTCCGTCAAGTTGTTGCTTAACTTCTGATATTGTTGCTCCTTCAGAACGTACTCCATTGGCTCGTCCGAATACCGGGGTGAACCAGCCGAAGCGGTTAGCGGCATAAAAAATACCGCAAGCGATACACACGCCAGCGGCAAAAGCAATGACAATTTTAGTTTTGCTTGTTTTCTCATTATCCATTATAACCTCTTAGCAATACTTATATTTGTAAAATATAATAAACCTCGTCAGAAGCACAAACTTCGCCTACAAGCGGTTTTAGCTCGCCGCAGGATAAATCATAAGCGGCACTAAATTTAAAACGCTCATAGGCGAAGTATTTTTGTACGAATTTACGCCTTCTTGTAGAAGAATATTATTAGTTTATTATAATCCGAAATAATGATGCAATGCACCAAGAGTAAAGCCTATAATGAGGCCAACCAAAAACTTTTTGTCAAGCACAAACATTTTCAGTTCTTCCATTGTATCACCTCCAATCATCATAGAATATGTCACCAGCTGTTTACGCAAATAAAAAATACAGAAAATGCTACGCGTTAACCTCGGTGACTGTATCTAAAGCATGAGCTTTAAATCATCTTCCGTTGCCAGCTTCACCATAAGCAGGAACGCCGTATGGTGTTGTCAAATCAATGCCGGCAACATACTCATAAGTAATACGTGCTCTATTGGCATAACCTGCTCTATACATTTCACCAACGTCTGCTGCAATCCAATAATAATTTTTAAACAGTTTATAGAGTGCTTCCAGACTGCGCAGGTCGACGTGCATATATCTGTTAGTCAGAAAACGTTTAACTACCCAGGTAGATGTAGGACACCACATTCCTGCGTAAATCAAACATCTAGTATCGTCCAACGTCGGCACTTGCTGCAGCACTTCGACGTATTGCAGGCAGTCACGAGAAAGCTGGTCAAGTGCTGCCTGTTTACCTGCGTCGCTTCTAAGCAGCTCTTTCAATGTCGGCAATTCTCCGCTTGCCTTAATGTCAATATAGGTTCGTCCTACAAATTCCTCGCCGCCTGGAATGGCTCTTAAAAGCTCATCGGCTCTGTTCCCTTCCCACTGGCTAACGGAAATTGACGGATAAGCATAGGCTGTAGACTTCGACACGCTGTCAAAGCCGCCCTCAATGCCTGTCGCGATAATACCTTTAGCAATTTCTCTTGCAAGACTTTTGTTCCAGTCCATAGCTATCACCTCACTCACTTTTTAAGCAGCGGTTAGAAACTTTTTTGTATACGTCCTCATACATTTCTTGCTTGTCGCCGTTGTATGTATACTCAGCATAAATACCGTCACCGCTAACGGTCGTTGATAACAACGCCTTGTAGTTCTGTAACGTCTTGCACGCCCAAACCACAAACACATTCTCAAGCGTAATATGCTCTTTGCTATTATGGTTGTACCACTCTACTAATTTGTTTTTACACACGGATTCAAAATGTGCCATACCTGTAATAATCATTGTTTATTCCTCCTTTAATTTCACTTCTTGATTTCATATTTTAGTTGTTTTGTTAACTTCTTCACTTGAAATTTTAAAAGCTCTCGTCTCAATGGCCTTGTTACCAAGTTGTACCAACAGCAGCGCTACCATGCCAAGCGTGCAGCTTTCGTAGTTGCCCCAGGTTCTGGCGAACGCTGCCAGCCAAATCGATATACCGCACCAAACGATAAAGCTTACAACGGCGCATACCCTGCCCACACTGTAGGCGTTATCGTCTTTTTTTATCATGTTCAAGAACTTACGCATTATCTTCACCTCTCATTCTTTTATCTTTTGGCGGATAGTTCTGTAGCTCATTGAGTTGCTGCATAAGATTATCAATCACGCCATTGTTGCCAAGAGCCTCATAACTTTTGTAACAAGCATCTATGCTTTCTTTTGCATAAATCGGGACCCACCCTTTTTCACAGACATAATGATTGTACGCCTGGATGATTCTGTCACGGAGCAGAGCTTGTAGTCCTGCTTTCAAAGCATTATTTTCCTTCTTCTTCGCACGATATAAAGCAAAAAGATAAGAGATAACAGCACCGGCAATAATATTTATTACAGTTTGCACAGTTGATTCAATCATAAAACACCTCACCACTCCAATTTTGGCAATTCTGCTAGCAGATCACTAGTGGTCGGAATATCTCTGCTTCCGCTTACAACCTGGGCTACTACATCGTAACAATGACGCCACACCTTGTCGCGCCACTCCTTCGCCGCTTTGCCCTCAGCGGCAAATTTCGCGTCTGTGCTGTCAGCGTATGTGCACGCGGAAATAATATTGTCATAGCCGCGTTCCTGCGCCTTGCTGTCCATCCATTTTTGGACAGACTGCGTAAATTGCTTTGTAAGCTGCTCCATCTGTTCCTGCTCGCCCTGCTGCCAGTACCAGCTAAAATTAGCCTCGATGCTTTTGGCTAAGCCGTCGTAGTTTTTGCGGTGCAAAGTCAAGACATTTGCCGTGATATGCTTGTTGCCGTCAGCATCATAGCTTTCTTCGGCAGCAGCATACAATTCGATTTCTACATCGTTGTTCGCCAACTGAACAAGTCTATAGCTCTTCTCCGGCACCTCAGTAACGCATATTCGCATATCTTATCAGCTCCTTCCTGTTGATTCCTTTGAGATATTTTTCTTTAAAATTTTTAGATGCATACCATTTGGTATTACCTATACGAGATAAAAGGGAACGCGCCCTAAACGGTGTTTTATGCTTCCTCCATTTACGCGCCGTCCTCATAAAATGCAGCGCATTCCTTTTGCGCAATAATGTATGCGTATGGTAAAAACGATAGCCTAAAATGTCAATTCCGCGCTTGTCCACGGGAAATATCTGATAGTTCTTCTTCAGCCACAATCCCTGCTCTGCTAAACATAGGCTAATTTTCAGCAGCAGATTTCTTAACTTGCGCTTGTTTGAACCGAGCAAGATAAAATCATCAACATAGCGCAAATAATGCGCGCTGTTTTCGTGGCACAGCTTATCAAACTCCAGTAAAACAAGGTTCTCAAACCATGAGCTTGTATAATTTCCTAGCGGTAGGCTGGTATGGCTGTAAGCTATTTTCTTTATCAAGTCAATATATTTTTTGTCTTTGATAAATTTTTCAAATGCTCTCCCAACAACATCCTGTTTGATATTGTCGTAGCAATGCCGTATGTCACACTTTAGGCAATATTTTGTGTGCCGTGCGTCTGTATCCAACCACCTGCGTATCGCCTTGTAGCCGTATGTTATGCCTTTACCCTTAATGCTGGCTATAGCATATGTATCAAGTCTAGCCTTTAGCCTAGGCTCTATCAATTTGATAACTACATGATGCACGCATTGGTCGGGGAAGAATTTCGGCTTATGCAGCACACGATGTTTGTTGCTGCCACGGTCAACTATATGACACTCCTTATACGGGCTAGGCTCATAAGTGCCGTCTAAAATTAACCGGCGTAGTTTCTTTGCATAGCAGTCCAGGTTCTTCAGCACGCGTCGAACGCTATATCTTTTCGTTTTCTTCTTTGCGGCACTCTTGATAGCCGCCTTACATAGTTCTTCCGTAACATTTTCTTCGGTTATGATGTATCCTGATCTCTTAGTCATTCCGTATTTTTAAGCGACAGTTTCCGAGATTTAACCTACTAACTGCTTCCTCCTTAATATTTTTACCAAGTGGTAAGGTTGCACGCGCCCATTAAATTTATGATTTTAAAATAATCCGAACGCCCCATAGTTAAACCTAGCATTCCCGAGCCTGTTGTTGAGATTAACATAGAAGGGGCCAGCATTGGTGCCATTGTTGAGCGCGCCACCAAACTGCACAGCGGGCGCGTGCCACCTATAGTTATTTTTTATAATTTACTTTACGGGGGAGGTATCCCCCGCTACCCCCTCATTGAGGACGGTATACGCCGAACGCCCCAGAGCCAAACCAAGCATCCCCGAGCCAGTTGTAGAGATAAACACAGAAGGGGCCAGCATCGGCGCCATTGTAGAGCGCGCCACCAAACCGCACAATTCTCAGCTCTGTATCACTGTTGATGTAGAAATAATCTCCTACGGGTTTAGAAGAATTGCCACCTACAGTTTTAGGGATACTGATTAATGGATAGCTGTTACTGTAAGACAGCTCGTTGACATAGCCGGAAGTAGCCGAAAAATCTACGTCGAATTTAATCCAACCTTTAGCCAGCGCATCTTCTACGCTTGACGGCCACGCAGGAGCGGTCAAGGGAGCGGGATTAACATACAGCCCTGTTCCTTGCCTGAAAGCGCCGCCTAAGAGCTTCCAATCGTTGGCGTAGAAGTTTTCGATTCCCAGCGTCAGCACCGACTTTCTACCATTCGTACCGCCGTTGATTTCTCCGTCCAAACCGAGAATTGTGTCGCAGCCACCAGAATAGCTTACTGCGCGATAAAAGCCACTAGCGCCTGCCACTGTTTTAAAAGCCGGGCCGTCGACGTTGATTGCCTTATTATTGCTCTCGTCATAGTCAGTGATGGACAAAATCTTGCGCGTGTAGATACCTGCGTTCATACTCGTGCTGATAAAATAAATCGCGTCGCCAGCGGCAAAATCTTTGGCAGTGTCATTGGCTACGATGATAGATGACGCACTATCTTGTGATACTGTACAACATTTTTCTTTTGCAAGATAACCATTCATTACACCATTGCCTACAACGCTCTGCCAGTTTCGGTCAGCGTACTTAATGCAGCCTAAATGCTGTAGCCAAGTTACGTCAGCAAAGTTCATCGCATGGATACCTGCGCCACGTGCAACAGATTTTGTTTCAAAATCCTGCCAGCTAATAGATACTCTTTTAGGTTTGCCTGCGCGAGAGCAGATACCGCCGCTGCCATTGTCACACCAGCCGTATTTAGTTATGCCGGCAACATTGTATTCGGTATTTTCAACAAAGTGCAGCGGCGAGGGTACATAGCCAGATAACTTTTTGTCTGAGATATAGCGGTATTCGTTGCCTTCACCGTCGATATACCTGCGGCCGTAGCCTTTCGGGAACATGACAAACACGTCAGCGTCGTATTCATCGTCATCTTTGTACTTCTCAAATTCATATGAGCCTTCAGTGGCTACAATCTTTCCACCTTTAACTAAGGCTTCATAGGTATTAAAACAATTAAATTTCGTTGGAAAGTCATCTCTGCCTGCTATAAGGTCAGTAGACTTTTCCCACACCATGCTTTCTGCCATATCAAGCCTTGTGCCTGCTGATTCTGTTGGCGTGAATTTAACACCAGCAGTATAACGCCCGGAATGCTCCACGACATTCGCCGCATATTCGGCAGCTCTATTTGCTTCCATCTCAGCGGCCGCTCGTGCTGTTTCTGATTGTTCCGCGCTGTTAGATGCTTCTCCCGCTTTCTGCGTTGCGAGGGTGGCAGACTCAGCAGCCTGCGCAGCAGATGAGGCGGCTTGTCCTGCTAAATCACTAGTTTGCTGTTCGCTGTTGGCAGCATTGCTTTCGCTATTCGCAGCTGCTTTTTGCGCGTTTTGCGCCTCGGTAATAAGCTTACCCATGGCCTGTAATGCGCTGTCAGTAATTGTCTGTGCGTCAGCCTTGATTTGCTCTGTCTGCTCCATGTAGGTTTGAGCATTGCCCGCCGCCTCGACCGCCTGACCTGTCAACTCAGTAACAGATTTTTTGTCACTTGCCACCTGTTCAGCGTCACGATTAACCTGCTCCGCCAGCTCTGTGACCTGTTGCGCTGATAGCTCTGCATTATCGGCAAACACCCCAGCATCGTTAGAATGTTTTTCCGCGCTCTTATTGCTTCTTTCTGCGTTAACGGCAGACTGAGCGGATTCTAAAGCACTATTTTGAGAGTTTGTTTCGCTTAGTTTGCTGTTAGTTTCGCTAAGTTTAGCATTAGTCTCAGATTGTGCGGATTTCTTCTCGGATTCGGCAGCCTGCTTCGCAGATTCAGCAGCAGCGTTTGCACTGCCAGCAGCTTGAACCGCTAACGCCGCAGTCGCGCCTTTGCTTGCCTCCGCATCATCAGCATAACCTCTTGCAGCATCTTCACTAGTTTTGCTGTTAGCTTCACTCTGAGCCGCCGCCTCTTTACTAGTCTCAGCAGCCTTTTCGCTCGCCTTAGCGTTCTTTTCGGACTGCGACGCTGCCGCCGCACTGTCTGCCGCTTCCTGTGCGCTCTGAGCGGCGTTGGTTGCGCTCTCAGAAGTTTTCAAACTCTCATCGCGTACCTTGCCAAGAACTTCTTCTAGATAAGTCGGCGTTAATCGTTCTTCGTCAGGATTATCAAAAGCTCGACCGGAGATAAGTAACAATTTGTCTTCTGCTGTTGCTGTTATATTCTTACCGTTGTTTCGTCCAACAACAGACATAATAACTTCACATTGATCAGAAATGCATTGTGCAGGAATGATACATTTGTTATCCTGGATATACATTTCATAGGTATTTCGCCCATCCTTAAATAATGCCCATTTTTCAAGTTCGGTCCAGTCAGAAGACTGAAAATCAAATAAACATTCAATAAAATTATTAGTTCCACACACAATTTTATTGCTGCTTAAAGTAAGGCGTTGTGTTTTTATAATAATTTTAATTTGCATTGTTTTAACCTCTTACAATTCTATGTTGTCGAGTTCAAAAACAGTTTTGCAAGCTTCTACTTCAGCCTGTTTTTTCCATCCTTCTTGCTTGCAACCTCCTATATGCATTGACAAATCAGCCATCAATTTCATGACCTGCGACGGATTAAGCCAAAATACAGATTTGCTGTTCTGCCCGTCAGCAACTCCGCGCACCGGGCAACCTGTAGGATATTTTTCCGCAAACTGTTCTGAATTTACATTAAGAGCAATGCCTTGCATCGTGATTTGCGTTTCTAAATCGCTGTCGTAACGCACAGGTTCTCCGCTGGCACTACTGACAAAACCTCCTGTTATTTTCGCTGCTGTCCATTCGTCAATTTGTGTAAGCTTTATAGTTTTAAATTCGTTAAATGTTTGAGCAGGAATTTCTACTACCTCGTAGTATTCACCTTTATCCTCAATAGTTGCGCCATTGGCATTACACCATTTAGCAGCATCTGCATAATTTTTGCCATCAAAATTCTCTTTAAAAAACTTAGTTCCTATCATTTTATTTACGCTTCCATCCGGCAACATACCAATATCCTGATACATTTTCACTAAATCCCGAACCACCTTGACCACGTCCATAAACCTTAAATGATGTAGTAGTTACTGTATCTACAATAACAACAGCAGACCCCATGTTTGTTTTTGAAGTCAGGATAGTATAGTTGGTATCCTTCATAGGAACAATTAACGTAACAGCTTGGTTATACAGTGATGTAAATGTCCCGCCCTGTTCTACCCAACCGTTAGAGTATTTTTTATACCATGAAGAACCATCTTGATGCATTTCAGTTACATATCCAGAATTTTTACCCATAGCAACTAAGCTAATTTCATTTTCACCTAAACTTCCTTTGTTGCTTTCGTAGCTTGCTTCACTAGGAAAGACATTAATAATATTTAATGGTGTTTGTGTAATCATAGTTTACCTCCTATAAAGCATATTCTGTTGCCGCATCTTTTATGGCACGCCATAATTCACGCATGAATTTACATTGTACATACTCTCCACCATCATTGGTTTTCATAGCTACAGGACAACGGCTGCGGCAAATATCTAAATGTTCACACGTCCTACATCTTGTCGGTTGTAAGCGTTTCCACATTTGAAGTTGATTTTTCACTAAGTTTTCGTATGGCTCTGTGATTTTTCCGGCGACTACACCTGCATTATGACACGAGAAAACATTACCGTTTAAGTCAACAGAGAATATTATTAATCCAGAAAGACAGGGTGGATAAGGCTCTTCCAACCATCTTGTTTTGTTAAACCCTCTCCAACGCTTGATTAAGCGTCCTAGTAACTTCAAACAGCTTCCGTATGGGTCGTTCCCGTCCTTTACTGCTTTAGCCATTTTGAAAATATTGTCCCTAATTGCATTGTCCTTATAATCGTATGTATCTTCGGGAATATCGCTCATTACTTGCATAATTCCAATGCTCATTGGAGTATTGGGAAATTTTGATTGAATGACTTTTAATCCTGCTTCTATATCGTCATTTATCGCACTGAAAACCATGTTGATTATTCTGTCCTTGATAGACAAAAAACATTTAATGTTTTCTTCACTAGGTGCTTTGCTCCGTACTGCTACAGGATTAGGAGCGTCATAACTCATAATCACCAAAAAGCCATGCTCATTTAAATACCCGACTACTTCTTCGGTTAGCAACAGTCCGTTGGTAAATATACCAAACCTTATGTCCGTACCCCTTAGCTGTTCTACAATACCCTTGATTGTTTTTAAATATAACAGAGGCTCACCTCCCCAAAACCATAATGTTTTAGGTCTAGTTCGTTCGTTATCCCATTTCTTAATGAAGTTTAATACGGCAACAGAACATTCCTGCTTTTGTACTTTCTTACCTTTAACAGGAATTTGGCTACAGTGTCTACAGGTCATATTGCAAGAAGTACCAAGCATTAAATACATATGCCGTATTTGTGTTATATCAGCCATTAACCTTCACCTCCACCACAGCCACCTTCACTTCCACAACTAGACTCATCATATGGTTGAGAAGTAGTTACAGTGGTATCTGTAATCACTGTAAAGGTGTAATCTGTTTTACCACTATTTGTGCCGTTGACTATAATAGAACCTGTATAGTCCCAACTACCTCCACTGTATACCCTTACACTTGAACCTTTAACAATTTTTAAAGTTACCTCATTATTATAGGTTCTGCCGTTGTAAATAGTGGTAAGAGTTTGGTAGCTTGTTTCGTAACGCCGAACAGTTAAGGTAACAGTGTTAAGCACTAGGTTAATAGTATAGTTGATGCCAAATACAATTTCTGCTGTTCCGATGTACATATCTGAATCATAGCTAAAGTTGCATTTCAATACATCACCATAATTTCCAAACAGAACAATTCTACCGCTTGAATCAGTGGAATAATTTGTGCCATTAATTTTTACGGTTTTACTTGCCAAAACACTACCATTAGGAAGTTTTATGGTAAGAAGGGCATAGGTGCTTTTTTGGTAAGCGAAACAACAATCCTTGCCACCATGTTTGGCTAGATACATTTCACCTTTATAGATTGCTATAAACATAGTGTCACCACACCTTCAAAACTGTTTTTGCTTCCGCAATAGCTGCGTCGATACCTAAATTAGCTCTTGCATCTTCGGCAGTTGTAGCTCCTGTGCCGCCATTAGCAATAGGCAATGCACCGTCTGTATTGCCCAAACCTAAAACATTGCGAACGCCAGCAACAGTAGTTTGCCCGGTGCCACCACCAGCAATAGGAAGAACCTTAAATTTTGCGTCACCGCACAATGCCATGTCCTGCTTTCCTGCCGCTGGAATAGGAACAAGCCCCGCTTTGCCAGCGGCGTTAGATGTTGCCCCTTCCATATTAGCAATATTGACATTGCCTTTAGAATCGGGTTTTGCGCCATTAACCGAACGAACAAATTTTGCTTTTATTTGTCCTAAAAAATAGCTTAATCCGTCAAGGTCAATTAATTTTTGCAAGTTAGCCATTATGCCAGCTCCTTTGTAATCAAATTCTGAATTTCAGATTCAGTTGCCGTCTTCAGCTTGTAAGCCCTGGGAATAACTTCCCATGTCACTGAGCCATCAGTATAAGTTGCTCCGAGCACAGCTTCTCGAAAATCTGGCTCACTCACAGCTGTATCGCCACCAACAGTACATGCTAATACAAGACTTTTAGGCAAGTTGGGTGACAATACGATATCGCCATTAACATAAGACGTATTGTTTTTACGAATGTTTAAGCTGTTAAAAAGGTACTGACTTTTTAAATCACTCACATTCTGTAATTTGTTAAAGTATTCAAGCGGCGGCGCTTCTCCTTTGTCAAGATAGCCCCAACCACGCAGGTAATCAAGCTCAGGCCAAGAATCAATCATCTCACCAATGCTTGCGCTACTACCAAAAATCAAATCAAAAGTAGGCTGTTTCATTACCATTATTCAACAAGTCCCCCTTTCACTTTAATAATCCTTGCGAATGTCCCTTGATTAAATCCTTTAAATCTATAGGGATTTTCTCCGCTTCTACTAAAACCGAACGTATTCGCAGCATCAAAAGAATAAACATAGATAATGCCGATGCCAGCTCCGCGAATAATAAGGTTCAGTGCATCAATCAAGCGGCTTTCTTGACTTGTTACTAAACGTCCTATTCCTATACGCATTTTGGCATTTCCGGCATTTACAGCAGAAATACGTTCAACACCAAAAACTTTCTTTATGCTGTGTATAGTGCTAACGCGAGAGCAGTCTGTCGTATTTTTCTCAATCTTCGAGATAACAGCAAGACGGTAATAACGGTCGTTTAAGTCGCTGGATGTAAGATAATTATCATACATACGTCTAAACGGAGCTTGTCCGAATCCCATGTTGCCATGATCAGGAAAGCCAAAAAAATCCATTGCAATAGCATTTTCAACACGGCGAGAAATATCAGCGACTTCACCGCACATATCAAGCTGCTTACCAACTGCCGTATCTGGCCATATCTGTGTCCTTATCTGCTCCCTTACTTTATCTATGCTGTCGAGTTCGTTTCCGACGGCATTAAGAAAAGCTTTAATGTTGGGTTTGTTACGAAACTGACTTAACAAATGGTTATACATTCTTTCGCTTGTAGTCATGATTACAACTCCAAAGCTACAGTAACATTAGCAAGCTTTGTTACTGCCAGCTCATTACGTTCAATCGGAATATTTTCCTGTTTATACGTTTGGCCGTCTTTAGACACGCTGCACTCAATATAGCTAATACCGTCAACGCCGCTGTAAATAGGACCAAGCAAACGCTGATAAATAACATCATTACCCATCGACAACTTGCCAATCTGTTTGACAACGATATTTTTAATTTTGTCGATTGCGTCACCGGGTAAAATTTCCTCATTATATTCTTTGATGATAACTTTAACATAAATCTGTACCTCGTGCGGACGGCTAAAGCATACATCTTGCTCTGCACCCTCGCTGTCCTCAATGCGAACGCAAATATCGCCGTTTGTATCAATGCCTAAAGGTGCAACATTTAAGATAGTGCGAGCAATAGCTTCTTCATCACCACCGAAAACAATAGCCTGGAAAGAATGAGGTTTTAAGCCATCAACTGTTTCATCAGTGCGGTTTTCATAAATAGTTACGCTGGTAACATCCTGCAATTCCAGCAAGGCAGCCTTAATACTTTCTTTCATTCCTATGCTGTTTCTGAACACAGCAGACGCATACCGCTGACGAACTTCCGATGCTGTTTCATAGTCACGACCTACATATGTTTCAGATTCGTTGCTAACAGAAAACCAGCCGTCATAATTTGTGTTGATGTAATTTACACTATTTAGCAAAGGTTCGATTTCTCCGTATTCTTCACAGTAAAAACGAATAGGACTTCCAACCTGCGTTACTACAAATGATTCGTTAGGCACAACCACAGCTCCATATCGCCTGTCGGAGCGTTCAAAAACCAGCTTACCTTCAACAATACTGCCTTGCCACTTTTCAACGCTCTGAGAAGCCAAGGCAACAGCGACAACCAAAGCAGTATCATTTTCTTGTGCTGTGTACTTTATAACTGCATCATTATCAAACTGTACACTGTAAATTTTTCCTTTAGTTGGTGTTTCAACTTCAAGTGTAACGTGAACACAGTCATTAAGAGTGATCGTACTTTCTTCGATAATATTCCATTTGTAGCCGGAAACATCTTTAATTTGGCAGTTAGCAGGAAGAACCATTCCGCTACGTCCATAACAAACAGCATAGAGATAGCTTGCCTGAGCTTTCTTGCGCTGTACATTGGTGTAAGCAAGCGTGTTGTCTAAGCTGCCTTCGCTAGCACTAATCGGCGAGCGGTCATAATAATCACGCTCTAAAAGCTGCCACATCCGGTCAAGCTCAGCAGCATACACACCAATAAGAACGCCTATCATGCTGTTAGGCTGACGACTGACTGTTGAGCCTAAATTTTGCTCCAAACTTTTAAAAATATCTTCTCGTATCTCCGGCAAACGCTTTCTGACAAAACCGTTAACTGTTACTCCGTACTCCATAGCCTAAAACCTCCTTCCTTACAATCATGCCGTATTCAGTTTCCACTTCATAGCTTAATACCATTTTTCGTGTAGCAGATTCAAAATCAATATCAATGCTGACTAAATTACTCACTCCGTCAACCTTTAAAATCTGCTCACGGAAAAGCTCTCTAATCAGCGTAAAATTAGGATTTTTTACAAGCACATATTCAAGATAAGGTACGCCATGCGTAACGTCTAAAAACCATTCGCCAAGAAAAGTAAGCAACTGTATTTTTATCTGCTGTGCTACACGCTCAACATCATCAATAAACATTACATCTCCATTAAGTGCAAGGTCATGTGTCTTTGCGTTTAAAGCAAGGTCAAGCATTGCTGACACCTCCTAAATAACTAGGAACATATATATCCAAGCCGTTCTCTTGAATTTGTGTAAGCAAACCACAATCAATATAAAGCTTTTCAACAATCGCTTTTTTATTGGGTATTTTTACAACATTACCTCTATCCTCTACAAGGCAGATGAAATCCATTTTGCTGTTACCTTGCCAGAACGATTCCGCATAATTATTAATATTCGTAGCTTCTGTAGCTCTAGCTGTCAAAATATCTTTGATAACAGAATCAAGCTCAGGCTGTTCAGCATCAACAATCTTTTCGCCAGCACTGCCTTCTGCCTGTGCCGATGCTTCAGATGTAGTATATCTGATTTTATCTGCAAGATTTTCTTTCAGCCATTCCCACGCATACCAATACGGCGTTAAATCAATACTGCCTACATCAGCATTGTATTTAATGCCGTATTTTTCATCATCTTCACACTTTAACGCCGCTTTTGTCTGCGATACATAAGCGCCACGAATAACAGCACGAACAGCATCAGACACACTATCAGCATTACTAAAATAACTATCAATAGCTTTTTCAATCTGGACAAAATACGTCCACGAGCTTGTCAGCGTAGGAAACGCTACAATGCAAGCTCCTTTCTGCTTTTTGTAGGCTATTATAACTTCTTCTTTTTTCATTATTTTTTACCTCAGTGCGACGAACTTGTTTCACCATGCGGAGCTGTGTGAGTATGTCCGATAAGGCTAATGCCGCCGCCAATCACGTCACCGCTGCACGTTATCGAACCTTGAACATTAATATTTCCGACAACATTAATCGTGTTGCCAGGTGTAAGGCTAATTTTCGTACCTCCGTTAATAACTTCAACATTTTCGGCAGATATTGACTGTGACGGCATCATTCCAACGAAGCAGAAACCGTCAGTCAAATCATATTGTCGAGGATCATGGTTATCATCAGTTCCAGCACCTAGCCATTCATCAATGCTGCGTTCTGAAAAAACAATTAAACAACTATCGCCAGGCTTTACAGGATAGGTAATCTGTGCAGCTCCTGCGTGTGGCATAAAAACAGGAACACCGTCAATAACCGGGTATTCAAGAACTCTGCCATCGGAGGTGTATTTCTTTAGCGTTGACTTAACACTGGCAAGGCAAGTAGAAGCATCAAATGACAAAATCGTACCAGGCAAGCAGGTGTGAATGTTGCCTATTTTTTGCTGCATAAGATTTTCCAATCCTTCCAGCGTATCTGCTGTTGCATCAAGGCTCATATCCAATCACTCCTTCGGTACAATCTCATACACTTCAAGCTCCGTATACCAGTTCTGTCCGCTATACGAGCCGTTATGCTTTAAGCTTTCTATTTTGAACCAGCCTTTTATTTCCTGCGAATCAATATAAACTAAATCTCCAGGATTTAATACAGGCTGTAAAAGGCATTTAACATTCCAGCCTGCTTTCTTATCCCTTTTAGGTTGGGTAGTCTTTTTACTTGTTTTTTGTTTTGCCGCTTTTGTTGGACCTTTAAGAAGTTTTTCAACAAAACCAATTAATCCGCTTTCAGGTGTAAGCTTTATAGCCTGCACATTGGTATTGCCGCCTTGCTTAATAATCTGCAAAGTATTGTTTTGAATACTCCATTCCAAGTCAGTGCCAGCACAAACTTTATCAAGACACTCACGTCCTGCACCGACAAAAGAAAAGCCATTCGCAAACGTCGTAAACTCGCAATCATCAGCATACGTTACTACAAGTCCCATATCTGCTGCAACATCGTCAATGGCTTTCTTTCTACTAACATCTTTAGCATAAGACAAGGACACGATGCTATCACGAATAGCAACGTGCCCATCATAAAGCTTCATCTCTGTTACTTTGTCAGAACCGCTCATATAGGAATAACAGTCGGTTACCCAGCCGATGAATATTCTTTTCAAGCCAGCGTCCTCGCTGTACCCCACTTCAAGGATGCAGATTGTATCTGCTCTTTCCAATTTATCGGCTGTCGCTTTTGACAAGTTATAAATTTTCAGCGAGCAGGAATTGCTTTGCTTAGCAAGACTTTTTGCAATGTCGAACTCAATCTCTAACCCCTGTTCTTTCGCTTTTGCTTCAATAACAACACCGTCCGAACCTTGTACGCCTAGAGTAATTTTATAGATGCGGTCAAACTGTGCCATGGTTAACCTCCATAAAACTCATCTTCTGTACAATACACGAGCGTTGCTGCTCCGCTTTGAAAATCATCTCTGCCAATACTTTCTTTGTCTGTTAACACAAGTATTTCTCCCCTTGGAGCATTACTTTTGTGATGGTTCATCAGCAAGGGAAATTTCGGCACAACGCAAGCGTTAGCAAGAATTACATTGTTGTTAGCGTCCCAAAGGTGCAATGCCCAAAATTGCCCTTCATGGTTCCAGCACATTCTTACTTTATATTTCTTGCCGTCAAAAGGAACGCTAAAAACAACATCATTGCCGTCAGCAAAATTAATCGTGATCATGTTACCTCCTAAAACAGCAAGCCTAATCCGCTTTTAATATTATCTACTCCGCCAGCAAGCCAGCTTTTATTTGTTGATGTTTCGCTTCCTAAAGAATCACTAATACTACCAAAAACGTTACTGCTAGGAATATTAACAGAACCTCCGCCAACGTCAACAGAAGATGTTTTTGCTGCGCCTGCGTTCGCTGCTGTTTCTCCTGCGTTTTCTTCCTGCGAAGCAGTAACGACATTCTCCGGTATCGTTGTTGTCTGCGTTATTACCTTAACAATCTGCTGAAAAGCTAAGTCAACATAAATAATGCTTTTTGACGAATCCTGCTTGCTCACCCGGCAAGATGTCATAACCATGTCGTCATACTTCTTTTCAGGACGAATGATTGTTACAGGCTCCTTTTTATCTCTGATTTCCTCTAAAAGCTGTAAACCGTTAGCAAATTTCTTTTCTCCCCACCCATTCTTATAGAACCACGTTACAGGAGCAGACGAAATGCCGACAGTCATTGTCAGCTTTAAAGGCTTGTTAACAATATGGTCAGCGATTTCAAAACCTGTTTCTACCGGGTGCCCTGTTACATCCTGATCGTAGGTGTATTCAAAAGATTTTACTATATCAACCTTTAAAGAACCAACTTGCGTAGGATTTTTAATGTTGTAACCTAAAATATCTGCAAGCATATTAAATCACCTCGGTTAAAGGATAAACATTAGGAATATCTAACCCGTTGTTACGAGGAATTTTTCCTGCAACAGCAGCACCAACAGCATCACCATTATTACCAGTAGTAGTCACGTGAATAATGTTTGTCTGATTGCCGCTATTATTAACGCTTGTTGTTGAGCTTGCGGACGTTAAGTCTACCTTGCCATAATAACTCAAATCATTAGGAGCAGCAGGACCGGTGCCGTTAACGCCTTTGTTAACAAAATTAACAAAGCCTTCTTTAATTGACGGCCAAAGAGGTCCACCAAATTTTTCTTTCAAGCTCTCTCCCCATGACCTTGCTGTTTCGGCAATCTTATCACCAAGTTTACCAAGCCAATTAATGGCAAGCTTAATAATATCAATGACGCGCATGTTACAGAAATCTTCAAATGCTTTAGAAACGGAATCCCATGCTTCCTTAAACCAATTACAGAAGTTTTGCCATTTTTCGCCCCAGCCAGTCAATGCACTGCCGATAACGCTATCACCGCCAGAGAACCAACGATACAGATCGCGAATAAGCTCAAGGATAATCCAAATCCATGTAAAAATAGGAATAAAACGAATAGGGCTATTTTCAAGCATGGTCAGAAATTCGTTAGCCTTGTTCTTCACAGCGTCAAAGTCGCCAAACCATCGTTTCATCATTGTATCAGCCGTTGGGTCAGTTATCCATTTGTAAAAGTCTTGAATAAGCAAGACAACAAATGCAATCGCAGCTGCGATTAAGAGGAATTTACCAATTATTAGCATCTGCATAGCTGCTCCCTTTCGCGTTTGGCTGTTAAACACTATTTGAGCACCTGTTGCAAGCATTAACGCATCTCTAACGGCAACAATCCATTTCACAGCAGTTCCAAGCATCATTACAAAGCTACTCCATTTTGCCACGCCAAAAAGAACACCTGCGTAAATTGCTGCAATTCGCAAACCCGAAATAAAGTTATCGAGATTGATTTTTTCAACATAATCTGCAAATTTCGCAATGCTTTTTGCCATGCTGTCTATAATGCCTGTCTTATCTTCAAATTCCTTAAAAAACTTTCCGACCGCGTTTTGCATTTTGTTAGATGCCTGCCCGATAGTCCAGGGCATTTTACCTAACTCCATTTTTAAGCGGTCAGATTGCCCACGAATAGCATTAAAAACATCTTGTGCAGTTAATTTGCCTTCGCTGCCCATCTGCCTTAACTGACCGATTGTAGTTCCCATGCCATCGGCAATAGCTTTCGCAAGGCGAGGTGCTTGCTCCAGGATGGAGTTCAGCTCATCGCCACGCAATGTGCCGGAACCCAAAGCCTGTCCTAATTGCACTAAAGCAGCTTCTTGAGATGAAGCATCACCGCCACCCAGCAACATTGCGTTTGAAACATCTTCGGTAAACAGCAAAATGTCTTTAGTGCTTTTCTTTAGCTCCTGTGCATTACGTGCGACAGATGTAAAAAGCTCGGCGGTAGAGCCGTATTGCTGACGAGTACGGCTTGCAATATTGTAAATCTCTTTTTGGACAGCTTTTGATTCCTGCTGGCTTTTGGTTACGTTGTTTACCTGACCTTCAATAACCTTCCATTCGTCAATTGTTTTAACGATGCTTCCAAGAGTTAACGAAACGCCAGCGAACATAGCAAGGCCACTTAACTTCGAGAGTAAACCATCTACTTTACCGCTAGCTTTATCAGCAGAATCCCCAACACGTTCAAGTCCTGTTTTAACTTTTTTAGTTGTCTGCTCTACTTGCTTAACATTTGAGTTATTTACTTTGAAGCCAATCGCAATAGCTAAACTTCTTACGTCCACGGCGTATCAGCTCCTTTCTTTTTAGGGTGGTCAAGATAATATCTTTGTACATCACTCTGCATATCCAGCAGAGCATTTATTTTGCACAAATCGCCTAAAGTTACAGTGCCTTCTTTTATTTCTGTAACAGTAACTACCTTAGCCAACACTGGCCGCCAAATAAAAGATTCAGCGGTTAGTGTTGGCGATAAGGCGCCGGGAATTTCTACTTGCTCACCAACATCTCGCGGACTCCAGAGAGGTTGGGAATTAAAGCGAAAAAATCCCCGAAATTTACCTCAATAATAAATTTTTCAAGCTTAAGCAGTTCAACAAGCTTACCAGTAAAAAGCTCATTGATAACATCTTCTGTCAGCATAATAGCTTCTTCTTCGCCTTTAATCTTAACGCTGACATATTCAGCATCAAGCAGACGTTCAGAGAACTGTGCCAGCACTTCACCATTAAAGCTTTCGCCTAACTGAGCAATGATAGCACCGACGTTAATCTGCGCTCCTAACAATGCTTCTTTCATGTCCTCAGTTTCGCCGTTCGGAGTTAACCCGCCTTTTAAAGCTGATGTAACAGCTCTTTGCAGGTCACCATACAGTTTTAAGCCTTGTAATGGAGGGAAAGCACGAACGTAGAAGGTGTTCGCGCCAATCTTGCGATTTTTAACATCATATTTTGCTTGTCTCATTTTTTACCTCTTAGCTATGCCCGCCAACTAAAAATGCTTCATCGGGGACAACAGCCATGAATACCCATTCGCATTTTCCGTCAGAAGCAGATTTGCCACGCTGAAAGTTAGGCTTCTTAACAATCCATGCCTGGTCGCTAACCATAACGCTGTCACCGCTCAAATCCTTAATAACCAACGGTAACAGGCCTACGCCGCTTTGATTGTCAGCATCTTGAATTAAGCTCAACGCCGCATTGCTAGAGCTAGACTGCAACAGCGTTACGGTGACTTGCTTTAAGACAGAGGACGGGTCAATACTGCGGACAATTTCCTGGTCACAGCCTACGACAGCACTAATGCCGTCACCCTGTGTTTCGACGTTAATAAAAGTACCTTCGTCAACGCCAGTCAAAATAAGCGAGCCGAACAATACTTTAACCTTCTTCGGGTCGTATGTCTTTACTCTTGCCATTTATTCCACCATCCTTATGCTTGAATAAGATTCTCGTAGGTCAACGAGCCTTTGATGTTAACTGCGTGAATAGCACCTGCAAGACGAGCGGTAAACTTCACATCGTCAAGAACTCTTTGTGCTTTCTTATTTGCGCTAATATTAGCAGCTTTAGGAACTGTAATAGTGTAGCCAAGATTTCTGTTGCCATCATCATCGTATTCAGTCGGAGCGATACCGCCACGGTCTTGACCAAGCTTCAGAACTTTATTCAGCACACCTTCTACAAGCGCAATGCCAGCATCAGTGTACGGCAATTTCTCACGATTAATGAGCATTGCAAATTCTTCGGTTTTAATGGTTTCGACAAGCCAGTCACGGAAACGGATAACATCAATCCATTCACCTGCACAAGTCTTACCGTTTTGAGTAATGCTGACGTTCTCCGAGAAGTTTTCAAAGGTATTGTAGTTTTTGGCAGTCAATGCAAGATATTCTGTTTCGGTTAAATCATCATTTGAGATGCCGGAAAGTTTCTTGTTCGCCCAGGTTTCACCGCCGGGATATACAGTAAAGCATCTGGACATTACAGCAGCTTCAGGAAATTCATTTTCTGCTTCCTTATGATAAAAAACAAAAGTGCGATAATAATTTTTCGCTTTCAGCTTACTGCCTGTATCTGTTGCAACGCCAGCTTGCAGCGCATCGGCTTCAGCAACAGATGTACCATACAGCTTTGTATGAGCTTCAACCCATTCCGCCATTTCCATGATTTTTGCAGATGTACGGTCAACATAGCACAAGCCATACCAATCGTTGTCAACAGCGCAAATTTTATTCATATTATCAGCAGCGGAGCTATCAGAGTTCATTCGGCCGATTTTAACTTTCTCATAATGCGGAATCTGGCTAAAAGCTTGTAATGCAGCTTTATACACAGCATCCTCAGCGGTCCAACCTAAATCTAAAAGCTGGTCAGCGTCCGTAATGGTCAATACATACGCCGGAGCAGCGTGCTCATGTGCAGATACAATCATCAGTGTATTAAAGCCATTGGATGAAATACCTGTAGTATTCAAAGCAATCTGCACATTGACTAATCTGTCGATATTTGCCATATTTTCATCTCCTTAATTTTCTAATTCTCCCATGATTTCAACTTTTACAATCGTATCGCCGTCAGCAGGATGTTCGTTGTTATCCTTGCCGTTATTCGTAGTGCCGTTTATTTCTAATTTGTTAAACCATTCTGCACCCTGGATAAGCAGCTCACGGCAGTACGAAACAGTCAAATCAACCGACGCTCGTTCCTGCCACGTCCTGCCATCCAACGAAGTTGTGATGTCTTGCACTTGCTCGACACTGTTTATAGCCACATTTACAGAATCATACAAGTTAATCATATCCGGCATTTCAAGATAAAGTTTAAGCTTTGACAGAAGTTCAACAGCACCATCGCCGATAGCTTGTATGTTTAACGTCGCTTCAATGATACCAGCATTGCTGTACTGTGCTGTTTCAGATAAAAAAACAACCTCGTTCCCTATACTGCGTTCAGTAAGAAGATCAACTACGATGTTTAATTCATTTACAGCCGGAGGTTTCATTTTTGCTCTGCGAATCGGAATCGGATAATATATTTTTTGTAATACTGAAATAAAAAAATTCAGTACGTCAACACGAGTATTAGCTTCTTTCAAAATTCGCTCACCTCTACTGCATATGCACGGTAATGGTTAATAACATCACTTTGAAAAATATCGCTGGCAACCACTTCAAAAAGCTTTCCACGCCATTTAAAGCGGTCAGACATTGTATTTGTTCGTTGGTCATCAACATAAAGTTCCTTGTCGGTATATACTTTTACTGCTCTAGCAGTCCTGCTACCTTCAGGAAGTAACATCATTTCATTAGCTTTAAGCGGCTGCACACTGGCTAACACTTTAAACTCTTGTGGTGTAGGATACATATAGGTTCCGTTGGCAAGCAGTTCAGGACTGCCGTTGTAACGCAGGACAGTTATCAGCTTTCTAAAACTACTCATGATTAGCACCTTTTCTTTCAATGACATAGCGAATTGATTGTCGCAGATGCCCGGTATCAATTAATGGTTTAGAACTTTTCTTGCGCTTTATTGTAGCAGGAGAGTTCGGGACAAACGGTCCGTCGACGATTTTTCTTTGAACCATACCTTGTACAACATTGCCTAACTGATTAAGAGCATCGTTTGTTCCTAGCCCAAATACAGCACCATTGGCAACACGTTGAATCATTTTGTCAATCATAGGCAGATTTTCATCATACGCAGAACGCAGGAAAGAGCGTTGGGGCATATTGTCCAGTCCAAATTCATGTATCGCTGCAATAACAGCCAACGGCTGGTCAGTGTTGCGAATGCTTCCGCCTTTCCCTCGCCGTACAGCTTTGTCTTTAGCTTGTACACCAACCTTAACCACAACGCCGTCAAGGTCTTTGTTTAGCGTTCGTATGATACGGTTTAAACCTAAATCTTTATCTTCTACTCTACTCATAACGCATTATCCAATCTTGTTACTATCGGAACAACGCACATAGAGCGCAGACGTTTAAATTCAATGCCATAGTACGTCTTGTCCAGCATATCAAAAGAAGCCGACCTGTTACCATATGAACGCTGCAAGTCACCTTCTTTTTCCGACGTTACAGAGCCTGTAATACCAACATCAGATGAGCCGTTTTCTCCAGACTGCGCAATAAGCTGACGCAGGACAATGTGATGCGCCATGAGATAAACAAATGCTGTTATGTACATATTACCAAAAGCACTTTCTGACAGCATCGGCGAAACAAGATTAATGTAGACTTCTAATTCTTCATCAGTAAGAATCAGTTCGGGGCAGATAACAGAAAAAGCTTGCTTTATTTTATCTTTAGTTTCCGTTAACATTTTTCTTCG
>OGRT01001074.1_pt1 | contig 24047 bp, 24 predicted proteins | sample 1553581 | NCBI WGS metagenome assembly OGRT01 (sample SAMEA2580113, study PRJEB22360) | human gut metagenome | biome: human gut; feature: human-associated habitat; material: faeces | place: Denmark | collected 2008/2010
ATGACCACTGCCTGTGCATCGATGGCTATCAGTACGGCCGTAATCTGCGCCGCGCGATGCACGTCGAGGAGATGTGGACCGGTCGCGAGCTGGACTACTACACCACCGCACCGGGCGTTCAGCTCTACACCGGCAACTGGCTGGGCGACGAGCACGCCAAGGACGATGCCAACTATGGCTGGGGCGCTGGCTTTGCCCTCGAGGCAGAGATGTACCCCGACACGCCGCACCAGCCGCTGTTCCCGCAGGGCATTGTGGGCCCGGGTCACCCCTACAGCAATGTGATCGAATACCACTTTATGAGGCACTAAGCCCACAACGCAACATATCGCACAGCAGCGCCCGCCGGCACCACCGCCGACGGGCGCTTTGCTACCTAGTCATTGGGGACGTTCTTAAATGACTAGTCGTTGGGGACAGTCTTTAACGTTTGGTGAGAAGGACTGTCCCAATCTGCCGACACTTGGGGACGTTCCTAAAAGGCCGGCACATAAGGAACGTCCCCAAGTGCCAAGGGTGTCCCGTTTGACTAGTCATTTAAGAACGTCCCCAATGACTAGTTGGATGGGGTCGGGATTGGAGCTGGGGAGATAGCGGATTTCTAGTTCTATGCCGAGCTTTTGCAGCTCTTTGAGGGCGGCGATGTCCGCATCGTCTATGGCGACCGCAGGCGTTACAGAGCGTTTGCCCTCCCCTGCCCGCATATGGCCAATGCTGATCCTGGTGATGGGCACGCCGCCCTTAACCAGCGCGAGCATATCGGCGGGTGAGGCCACCATGATCAGAATCAATTGGCGCGACGTTGCGGTATGAATGATGTCGATGGTCCTTTGCACCGAGAAAAAGCGCGTCCAAACGCCTTCTGGCGTCGCCACCCTCATAGGGGCCCACTTGCGAGCGTCCGCCGCGATCTCATCGTTGACGATTAAGACAAGGTTGGAACCCACGGCTTCGTTCCACAGCTCAACGTCTTGACCGTAAATGAAACGGTCATCGATACGCGTGAGTAGGATCTTGGGTTGAGCCATGGCTGCCCCATTCTGTTTGAGACCCGTAAGAGCGAGACATCACGTCTCCAATATTAGTGCATTTAACGTGAGAAAAGCCGTCAGAACACTTGCGCGGATTTGCGATGTCCCGTATCATAGACAGCCGTTGACGCCTCAGTTGCGTCACCACATGGCCGCCAGCGTAGCTCAGTTGGTAGAGCACCGCTCTCGTAAAGCGGGGGTCACCGGTTCGAGCCCGGTCGCTGGCTCCATTGCACAAGATAGCCGCCTTTGGGCGGCTTTTTTGTTGCCGATTTGAGTGCGTGTGCGCCAACCCAGGTATCGCCACGTCGACCGCTTCCTACTCAAAAACAGAAAACCCCGCCAGACGTGATTCCCCTAGGGAAAACACGCTTGGCGGGGTCGCAGCGTGATTTCCCTAGGGGAATCACGCCAACACGCGAACAGCTCAGCCGGGCAGCTCGCTACTCCTCCCAGTAAGCATCTGCAAGCAGCTTAAAGCAGATCTTCTTGACCGGCTGCGCGCCATCGTCCGGGAACTCGAGCGTGGGCATATGAGGCTCGCCGGCAACGAACAGTGCAAACTTATCGTCAGCAAGATCGCCGGCGATCGAGGCGTCGGAATCGACCAGATCGTAGTCGTCCTTCTCGTCAAACTCCTGGACCAGCGTCAAGCTGCCCGTAGCGACCTTAAAGGCCTCGCGACCCTCGACATCGATCTGCAGGTCGTGATAGCGCTGATGCGTCTCATAGTGAGCCTCGGCCTCGGGACGCGTCGTGGGAGCCATGACGTTCGCATAGACCTTGTCGCCCAGAATCGGATGGCTGCCGACCTCGAGCTGCGCCGGATCGTTCTCCTCGAGCCAGTCAATCAGCACATCGAGGCCCTTGAGCATTCCGCGGTATTCCTCGATATCGCCCAATGCACCGTAAATCATCTAAATCCCCTCTCGGATCGTTTCTTTGGCGGCTACTCGATAAACGCGTTACCGACGCTGTTGCCGCCCACATACGTCTCGACCAGGGTAAGGTCGGGATTGAACACGACAACGTCGGCGTCGCGCCCCGACATAATGCTATCGCACTTGTCGTCGACATGAGCTAGCAAGCGATGCCGGGACCGACGCCCAAGCCCTTACAGCTCGGTCACGACAACGCCGTTGTAGACCTCGTCCCAACGGTCCATGACCAGATGGCCGGTCATAGGATCCATGGCGTTGAGCTTGCCGCAAGTGTTGGCGGTTCGCAGCACCGTCTCGTCGTCTGCGCCAGCAGCGATGGCATGCGCGAAGCCTGCGATAGTGGAGTCACCAGAGCCCGTTGCGTTAACGGCAGGGATATCGGGCGTCTTTGCGCGGAACGCACGGCCATTGTGGAAGCCAACGGAGCCGGCAGCGCCCATGGACACGACGACCCAGGGGATATCGGAGAAGCGGGCGTCAGAAGCGAGCGCGGCGCGGAGCTCGTCCACATCGTCGGTGGTAAAGCTCGTGCCCAGAAGGCCGTTGATCTCGGTCAGGTTAGGCTTGACCAGCTCGGGCTTAACCTCGGACTTGAGCGCAGCCTCGAGCGAGGCACCCGAGGTATCGAGCAGCACCTTGGCTCCGGCGTTCTCGGCAATGCCCGTGATCTTGGCGTAGTAGTCCGCCTCGACGCCGCGGGGCAGCGAACCCGAGATGGTGACGACGTCGGCCTTACCTGCAAGCTCGGTAAACTTGGCGGTAAAAGCATCGAGCTCCTCGGGGGCAATTGTCGGGCCGCTCTCGAGCAGCTCGGTCTGGTTGCCGGCGTGGAGAATGTTGAGGCAAATTCGAGTCTCGCCCTTGATGGGCACAAAGTCGTTGTTAATACCGTTGGCGTCCATGAGCTCAGCCATGTAGGCGCCCATGTGGCCGCCGAGCAGACCGGTTGCCACAACGTCGTCGCCCAGCTGACCCAGCACGCGGGCCACGTTGAGGCCCTTGCCGCCGGCGGTCTTTTCGGGCGTCACACGGTTGACGTCGTCGATAATGAGCTCATCGAGCTGATAGCGCGTATCGACAGACGGGTTCATCGTAACGGTGAGGATCATTTTTAGCTCCTTATCTCGCAGGCTCCTTGTGCCTCGCGATACGAGTCGGCAAAACGGAATTACAGAATCTCAATCGTGAACGAGCGAACGACGGTCTCCTTGGGCTTGGCGACAAGGCAGCCGCGCTTATGCTCAAGCACGTCGTCCTCATCGGAGCAGGTCGAGAGACCGCCCCAAGGCTCAACCGCCACAAAATCGCCCTCGGGCTTGCTCCACACAATGAGATATGGGAAGCCCTCAAAGCTCAGGCGGACGCCCTTGTCCTCGCCCTTTTTGGAAAGCGTGACCTGACGGCTCTCGAGCACGTCAAAGATGGTCTCCGCAAAATCGAAGAGATCGTGCGACAGGGGCAGCGTCTTTCCCACCATGGGGTTCTTGGAGCGGTTTGCCACGTCAATCAATCCAGTCGAGGGAACGGCGGTGCAGAGCTCCGCAGCCTCGTCTTTCTCAAAGCGCAACTCGTAGTCCGTATAGGCCTCGCCCTCATCGAGCGGACACCTAAAGCCGGGATGACCGCCGATAAAGAACGGCATGTCCTCGGTGCCCTCGTTGGTGACCTCGTAGGAAACGCGCACGGCAGCGTCCTCGAGCGTATAGCGGGCGACAAGCTTAAACGGATACGGATAATCGCTCAGCAGCGCGGCGTTATCCTCCGAAGCCAGGCACATCGCCAGCTCGCTCTCGCTCTGGCTCAGCAGCTTCCACTCCTGTTTGCGCGCAAACCCATGGCGAGCGAGCTTTACATGATGCCCGGCAAACGTCATGGCGTTGTTATCGCGCAAGCCTCCGCAAATCGGGAAGCAAATCGGTGCCTGGCCGGACCACACGGCGGGATCGCCCTGCCACAGATACTCGCGACCTCCGGCCTCGATCGAGGTAAACGAACCACCAGCCGTGGACACCTTAATAGAAATCGAATCGTTGGAGAGAGCGTATTCCATTGCCCATCCTTTCGAACAACTGCTTTTTGCTCGCAAGTACCCGTCTCGGCCCTAACCAAAGGACAAACCCGCACGTTCATCGATGCGTCCGGTATCCCAGCCATGTAACGGGGTACCATACAGACATTGATGCAATTACAGCTGAAAGGCCTTCTTATGCGAACCATCATCCTCTACGCCTCGCGCCATCACGGCAATACGAAAAAGCTCGTGGACGCCATCGTCGAGGCACACCCCGAGATCGATACCCTCGACGTCAAGGCGCTTGGCAAAAACGAGTACCCCGACCTGCACGAATACCATCTGATTGGCGTCGCCACGGGCATCTATTACTCCGAGATCGACAAGGACATGGCACGAGTGCTCACGAACGTGCTGCAGCCGCAGGACAAGGTGTTTGGCCTTATGACCTACGGTGGCAAAAACAAGTGGTACGGCAAGGATATCGATGGCATCTGCCGCATGAGGCAGGCCATCTTTATGGGTGTCTACGGCTGCCCCGGCTTTGATACGTGGGGGCCGTTCAAACTCGCCGGCGGTGTCCAAAAGGGACACCCAACCGCTGAGGAAATTAAGGGCGCCGTCGACTTCTTCGATAAGATCGAAGACGAATATGGCGATATCATCGTCGAAGAGTACGCCAAGCGCGAGAAGCGTCTAGCATACGAGAAGGAGCATCCTGCAGGAGGCCTGGTGGCCGGCGTCAAGCGCACGGCAAAGAAGATCGCTAACAAGCTGTAACTGTGAAGGTGCTTTTGAGCGTTTAACCCATACGGCGGGTCCGAGCAGATTCGGGCCCGCCGTCTTTTTCTATCGTTACTCGGTAAAGGCGTTGCCGACGCTCTGGCCGCCAACATACGTCTCGACGAGGGTAAGCTCATGGTCGAACACGACAAAGTCGGCGTCGCGACCCGGCATGATGCTGCCGCACTTATCCTCGATGTGCGCGGAGCGTGCCGGCACCTCGGTTGCCATACGAATGGCGATATCGGCGCTGGCGATGCCCCAGTCGACGATGTTCTTGACGCCCTGGGCAAGCGTGAGCACCGAGCCAGCAATGCTCTTGCCGTCGGCGAGCCAGCACAGGTTGTCCTTCATGATGACGTCCATGCCACCACTGGTGTAGCTGCCCTCGGGCATGCCGCCGCAGCCCAGGCAGTCAGTGATGAGCACCGTGTGTTGCCAGCCCTTTGCCTGCAGCAGCGCCTTGATGGCGGCAGGGTTAACGTGCTTGCCGTCACAGATGATCTCGGCGTAGGTCTCGGGCGTGGACATGGCAGCGCCCACGACACCGGGCTCACGGTGATGCAGCCCGCGCTGACCGTTATAGGTATGCGTAAAGCAGCTGGCACCGGCGTTGATGGCGGCGATGCACTCATCGTAGGTGGCGTCGGAGTGACCGATGCTGGTCACCACACCCTTGGCGTTCAGAGCAGCCGCATAAGCAGCGGCACCGTCGCGCTCGGCCGCCATGGCGCTCTTAACGATGCGACCACCCGCAGCCTCCTGCCACTGATCGAAGACCTCCTCGGAGGGATCGATGAGGTAAGCGGGGTTCTGCGCGCCCACGTGCTTCATGGTAAAGAAGGGGCCCTCCAGGTAGATGCCCTGAATGCGGGCACCGCAGAAGTCGGGGCCGCGACCCTCGTCCGCCTGAGCGATGGCGGCGCAGGCGTCCTTGATCTGCTCGACGCCATCGGTGAACGTCGTGGGCAGCCAGCTGGTGGTACCGCGACGGGCGAGCTCTGTCGAGCTGATATCGATGCCCTCGGGATCGTTATCGGTAGTTGAGTGGTTGTAGAAGCCATGGATGTGAGTATCGACCATACCCGGTGCGATCCACGATCCCGTGTAGTCCTTAATCTCGCAAGAGGGCTCGTCGGCCTGCCAGGCGCCAAAGACGCCATCCTCGACCATAAGATAGCCGCCCAGTTGCGGGCCTGCCGGCAAGAAGAACTTGTCAGCCTTAATTGCGTACGTGCTCATATGCACTCCTCGCTTCTAAAGCAGTTGACTGTGGTGATGCTTATACCCAGCTCACGTAAAACAAAAAGCGCCCGCCCGCCGTTATGAGCGGACGGGCGCCCTTGCAGGGGGACGCGATTAAGCGGTGAAGGGGTGAATCGTCACGCCCTTAACCACGCGGTTGACCGTGCCAGTGGGGCTCGGCGTGTCGGGCGTGTTGCCCACGCGCACGGAGTTGAGCAGGCTGATAGCCTGGGCAAACATCACGAACGGCAGAGCAAGGTAGCCCTCGGGAAGTGCCTCGTAGCCCTTAAAGGTGAAGGACTCACCCTCATAGACGGTGGCACCTTCCTGCTGAACGGCGATGGTGTGCTGAGCGATCTCGTCGCCACCGATCTCGTTGAGGATGTCGATGTCGTACTGACGGGTGTAGGCGTCGTTATTGACGAACACGAAGACGAGCGTCTTATCGTCGACGAAGGACTTAGGTCCGTGACGATAGCCCATAGAGGTGTCGTAGGAAGTAGCGACCAGACCGTGAGCGAGCTCAAGGATCTTGAGCTGGCTCTCCTGGGCAAGGCCACCGAAGGAGCCAGAACCCAAGTAGGTCACGCGGTTAAAGTCGCCAGCCAGGTAATCGGCGATCTCGGGCTCACGGGAGATGACCTCCTCGCCCATCTTGGCGATGGTCTCGACCCACTCGGCCTTCTGCTCGTCAGAGGCAGTGTCGAAAATAAGGGTGGAGAGCAGGGTCATGCAGGAATAAGAACCGGTCATGGCGAAGCCCTTGTCGTTGGCGCGCGGAATGAGCAGCGTCAGCGCGTTGGGATCATCGGCAGACTCGACGGCGAGCTTGCCCTCGGGAGCGCAAGTGATGTTGAGGAACTTGACGTTGTGGACGAGCTCCTTGGCAACGGCAACGGCGGCAAGGCTCTCGGGGCTGTTGCCAGAGCGGGCGAAGGAAACCACGAGCGTGGGATCCTCGGCGCGCAGGAAGTCGCGCGGGGCGCTCACGATGTCGGTCGTGGCGATGGGCTTAAAGTCGTAGAGATCAGTGTTGCCGGCGTGACGCAGGTACGGGGCGCAGGTATCGCCAACGTAGTCGGACGTACCGGCACCGGTGAAGACAACGGACAGACGACCCTCGCCCATAGCGCGAGCCTCGGCCAGGAAGGCCTCGATGGCCTCCTTGTTCTCGCGATAGATGTTGAGCGTATCACGCCAAAGCTCGGGCTGCTGAGCAATCTCGGCCGTGGTGATCTGGGCGCCGAGCTCGGTGAGCTCCTCGACACTCTTCTCGAACATTTCTAATACCTCTCTCTAGAAGTAATCCTCTGACGTGCAATTATACACTTCGGTTGGTTATCTGGTAGTAACCAGTTAAATGCAAAGAATCATCATATGGAAACGATGCGAACACTAGTCGCTACGCTGGTGGTAAACCTTGTATTTAAACTGATCGGCACGAGCAACCGAGAGTGTGTACTCCACAACCTCGTTTGACTCGTTATACGTAGTCCTGACCAAATCGAGCACAGGCGAGCCCTCGACAATTCCCAAAAGGTGAGCGTCGGTGGGACGGGCTATGCTCGCATAGAACTCCTCTTCGGCCACGCGTATCTTTTGCTGAAAGTCTTGCTCAATCACATCGTAAAGCGGCTTACGCTCCAGCAGCGGTCGCTTTAGGGACAGAAATTGACGAACTGGTAGATAGCTGCGTTCGACCATCATGGGCATGTTGTCGGCAGAACGAAGGCGCTTAAGCTTAAAAATGCGATCACCGATACGCAATCCCATATGCTCGGCCAGATTTTTATCGGCCTCCATCTCGCAAAACTCGAGAATCGTGGTCTCGGGGTCGCGACCCATCGCGCGCATCTGCTCGGTAAAGCTGTAGGACTGCATGAGATTGGTTGCCTTTGCCGAACGGTCGGTCACAAAGGTACCGCGACCGTGCTGCCGAACCACCAGTCCTAAACGCTCCAGTTCCTGCAGAGCCAGGCGTACCGTAGTGCGCGAGAGACCATAGCGCTCCGAAAGTTCGCGCTCGGAAGGAATCATGTCACCGGCGCGATATTCATGGTCGATCTTTTCGGTCAGAATATCGACCAGCTGATCGTACAGCGGTTGCTTACGCGCTCCGATCGCCATCCTATCCTCCCTTTTGCTCGAATTCGGCTAACTACCTTGGGTGTTTAGCATTATCTGTCTGCCACACCCGAATCATCAAGAAAACAAAAGCCGCGCGCTCTTTCGAGCACGCGGCTTTTAACATACACATGGCTTAAGGGGTCGGGGTGTGAGCCGCGTAGGGACACACCCCTCAAGCTAGAGCCTTACCAGATGCTCGGCCAGAGACCAAGCGGGCCAGCGCCCAGGATGCCAAGGACGAAGAGCAGGAGAATGCCCTTGGTCGGGGTCCAGCTGTGCTTAGCGAACATGTAGTAAAGCAGCAGCGTAAGCATAAGCGGGACGAGCTTCGGGACGATGGTGTTGAGGGTGTCGGCAACAGAGAAGTTGACCGGATCCTCGGTAACGGTAGCGTAGGTCACGGACTCCATGCCGTTGCCCAGATCGGCGACGCCGCACTTGACCTCGTTGCCGTCGGCATCGGTGGCGGTGAGGGCGTTGCCGTCCTCATCGGTCATGGCGATGGTACCGGCCTCAGCGGTCTCGGTATCGATGCCCTCCATACCGGTGAAGTTCTCGGCCTCCTTCTCGGAGACGATCACGGTAGTAGGGGCAAGGCCACGGGTGGTGCCGTTGGGGATCTGGAGGTTGATCTGGGTGCCACCCATGGTGACGACCAGGCAACCGACGACGAAGACGCCCATGATGGAAGCGGCACGCGTGAAGGCCTGCATGTTGGCGGTCAGAGCGTCAATAGCGCTGGTGCCAAGCTTGTAGGACCAGTTCATGAGCCAGAAGCGCAGAGCGAACTGGACGGCGTTGAAGATCACCAGGAAGATGATCGGCGCAGCGGCGTTGCCGTTGATGGCCATGTTGGAGGTGATGCCGGCCGTGATAGGCACGAGCGTCAGCCAGAACAGGGCGTCACCGATACCACCGAGCGGGCCCATTGCGGCGACGCGGACGGCGCGGATCGTGGGGATGTCAACCTTGTTCTGCTCGAGCGAAAGCACGATGCCCATAACAAAGGTGACGAGGAACGGGTGGGTGTTGAAGAACTCCAGGTTGTGGCTCATGGAAGCCGCGAGGTCGTTCTTGTTGGTGTGGATCTTCTCCAGACCGGGGATGATGGAGTAGAGCCAGCCAGCGGCCTGCATACGCTCGTAGTTGAACGAGGCCTGCAGGAAGCAGGAGCGCCAAGCCATCTTGTTGAGGGTCTTCTGGTCGAGCTGCGGAGCAGGAGTGAGATCCTCGTAGTGCTCCGGGATCACATACTCATTAGATGCCATCTTCGAAGTCACCTCCGTCAGAAACAGCTGCACCCTTCAGCTCGGTCTGCTGCTGGAAGTCCCAGAAAGCGATGCCGAAGCCGATGAGAGCGAGGATGAGCAGAGCAGGGGTTGCCAGCGAATCGTTGGCAACGGTGATGAGCGCGAGGCCGAAGCCCATGAGGAAGAAGCCCCACATATCGCGGTTCATCATAACCTTGAGCAGGACGGCGAAGCCGACGAAGCGCATCATGCCGCCTGCAGCGGACAGACCGGTCTGCAGCCAAGTCGGGATGGCAGAAGCGATGGTCTGACCGATGGTAGCGCCAGCGATGAAGAACAGGGTGACGACGACAGCGAAGATCAGGCCGAGCAGAGCCATGGCGAAGTAGTTCAGGCGCTCGATGCCCTTGGTGTCCGCGTTGTGAGCCATGTTATCGGCCGTGGACATAAGCGGGGACATAAGCGTGAAGACCAGGGTAACGCCAAGCTGGCCAAGCAGAGCGAACGGAATGGCAAGGCCGACTGCCGCGTTGGGCTCGAGGCCCGTGGCGATAGCGAGAATGGCTGGCATGGTGGCGCCGGAGACGGGGGGTGGGGATCGCTCTGTTCGGGGGGGTGGGTTGCCAGGAGCCCGCCGATGACGGCGTTAGGCGGCTGAGCGCCTCCGATCGGCATGTTGCCGATCGTCATGAGCTGATAGGTACCACCCACGAGAAGACCGGTGTTGAGGTCGCCAAGGATAAGACCGATGACGGCGCCGGTGACGATGGGCTGATAGAGAGACTCGAGGAAGTCAAACTGGTCGATTGCCGCGATGAACGTGACGACGAAGACCAGAGCGATCTGGATGATCGAGTATTCCATCTTGCTCCTCCTTTCAAAATGTATGTACGCACTTTGGATTTCACGTACAGAACGTCAGGGTTTCACTCCTGACAACGTGGATCACGAGGATTACGAGAAGAGCTTGCTCGTGTCCTCAACAGGCGTGCTCGGAACGCGCCTGATCTCCAACTCCACCCCCAATTCCTGCAGCTCTTTAAACGCAGCGACATCCTCGTCGTTAACTGCGACGGAGGTGGCGACTTGGCGCTTTCCTTCCGACATGTGCATGTTGCCGATGTTTACCTTCTTTATAGGCACACCGCCCTTGACGAGCGTAAGCACGTCTTCCGGTGTTTCGGCCACGATGAAGATCTTCTGGCGCGGGCTCGCCTTGCCAATGACGTCGATGGTCTTCTGCAGAGAGAAGAAACGCGTAGCGACGCCGGCGGGAGCGGCCATCTTCATGAGGTTCTGGCGCATGGTGTTGGACGCCACGTCGTCGTTGGCGACGAGGATGAGGTTGGAGCCCAGGGTGGAGTTCCACTGGGTGGCAACCTGACCATGAACCAGTCGGTTATCGATGCGGGTAAGAAGAATGTTGGGTTCTGCCATGTTGATCAGCTTCCTTTCGTTATTTGCTGACGACAGTTACTTGATCTCCTGAATCGCGTAACGCGAAACATCTACGACGGCTCCGGATCGGACTTTGATCTGGACCTTCTCGCCTTCGATGCCTTTGACGGTTCCGTAGATACCGCCGGCGAAAAGAACCTCCTGACCCGGCTTGAGCTCGGTGTGCAGCTCCTTGAAGTACCTCTGCTTCTTCTTCATGTTGATTTGCGACCAGATGGTGTAAATCAAGCCCATGATGACAAGCAGGCCTAAAAGGGCGACCGAGGAGCTCAGGACGTTGGCTCCGAAATCGGCCATTAGATGCCGTCCTCGTCGCCGAAGATATCCTCTTCCTCGGAGCCGGCAACGGATGCGACCGTCTGGGCGGTGATGCCCGTCTGGCCAACGGTCACGGCCTGCTCGCCAAGCTCGGCGAGCGTGGCATTGCCGCGGAGGAACAGAAGCTCAATAACCATGGGAAGGTTGGTGCCAGTCAGAACCTCGACGTTGTCGACATCCTGGGCAATCATCATCGACTGGTTGAACGGGGTACCACCGAGCAAGTCGGTAAAGACGAGCACGCCATCGCACTCCTCGCGCATGGCGGTAATGGCGGCGCGGAGATCCTCACCGTAGGATGCGGCCTGGTCGCCCTCAAAAGGAACGACGGTAAAAGCAGGCTGGTCGCCGGCAACCATAGCGATAGCGCTTGCAAGGCCGGGTGCGAACTGTCCATGACCGGTAAGAATAAAGCCAACCATTCAAATTTCCCTTCCGAAGGTGTGTACGATCTGAGTCCGATGATTCTCGGAAGCCAGCGGGCGCTCGCCCTTAAAGCTTCTTAGAAAGCGTTCTTTGAAGACCAGTGGTTTCTAAACTGGTAGTAACCACGTGACGTGTTGTTGTCACTATATCACCCCAGAAGAGGTCGCTTTCGTTGATTCATACGCTAAAACGTTTTAGCACCGCTCACGGTGATATTTCGACCGTTTACCGCTCGTTAACACTTCTACCTGCGGTTTTGAAACCGTTTCGAAACGCTTTGGCAAAAGAACGGATCTTTCCCGGTGTCTAAACAACGCAGGGCGGCTAAAAATAGCGTGTAGAAAAATTGCAGGTCATTGTGAAGATATGTGAATTGGTCTTTTTGACTTAATACCAGTTAGAACCAGTTTTGAGATTATCGGTGAACGGTAGTTTTCGACCGTTCACCGGTTACTTGTAATCGTTTGCAGCTGTTTTCCCATATGAATTAGGGGAACCCGGTGGAGCGCTTGCGCGATCAAAGGAAATTTTGGCATTTGTCCTTATCCCCCGCGCGTCAAACTCCCGCATCCATAAGTGAGCCAATAGCTCACGCTAATCGTTTTCAATCATTACTTACTCAGTATCCGTAATTATTTATCGTTTATCGTTAATTCTGATATGATACAAGTATCATCCAAAACGCCGATTGGAGGGGTTATGGTCCATCGAAACGCGTCTATATCGAATGACACCATCAGCCGCGAACAGACGGTAGCCAAACTGAGGAAGCTCGCTCGCATCTGCAAATGGGCCACGATCTGCATTACCACCGCGCTCGCTCTGGGGCTCCTCGCAGTCATTGCGATTGACCTTCTACTCATATTGCCTGGCCTCTCCCAAGGCTCGTGTCTCCAATCCGTAGAACTTCAAGCCGGCGAAGGGCCGTGCCTTGCTATCGTCGGCACCGATGCGCAGGCCCCACTTATGCTCGTCGCACACGATGGTCACACTGCCATAGGGAGCCTCTTGATGACATGTCTCGCGCTTACCATCGCGCTAAGCGTGCGCAGGCTTTTCTTCAACATTGAAAAGGAAGGCAGGCCCTTTGACCTTGAATGTAACCAGACACTTCGTCGAGTAGGACATTTATTCCTTATCGGCGGCGTTGCCGTGAGGCTTCTTGGCGCCGTAATCACGGGAATGATACTCTCAGGATTTGGCGGCAGCTTTACGGATGCGTTCGTCGGCCAGTTATTCGAGCCCTCCATGCTCTTTGCAGGCCTGATTATTTGCCTGATTGCCAGCATCTTCCGCTACGGGTATATCCTGCAAAAACAAGATGACGAGTTGCTCTAGGGGGAATCCATGATTATTCTGCGGCTTGACCGCATGCTCGCCGAACGCAAGATCTCATCCAAAGAGCTTGCGGAACGTGTGGGCATCTCCCAGGTCAATATGTCACGCATTAAGACGGGCAAGGTTTCTGCCATACGTTTTTCAACTCTTGACGCGATATGCCGGGCACTCGACTGCCAACCAGGCGATGTACTGGAATATATATCCGACGATGAAGCCGATAGCCTTTTTGGGCTTAAAGATGAATAGCCATAATTAAGCCGTCAATCACGCCCTCAACGCAAAAAGCCCGCTAGAACGTTGTCCGTTCTAGCGGGCTCAATCAGGTAGATCGGTTAGCGCGCAGTAGTGCAGGCAAACCTTACGCAAACAGGCCGTAGATGCTGATGTTGGCCTTGGCGTAGAGGCCGTTGGCGTACTCGGTCCACTTGGAGCTGGCGCTCGAAGCCTGCGAGGAATACTGCTGGTAGGCGGTGTAATAGGCGGTCATGGCTTGCTTATAGGTAGCGCTATCGGCCGTAAAGGCATCGTCAGCAAAGGCCTTGGCATAGGTGCTGTCGGCATCCTTCCAGGCGCCCCTCTCGCTATCCCACTCGTCGCCGGCAAGGTTGATGATGTAGTCGGCGTAGTCCTTGCTCGCGGTCTCCTCGTTGCCGTCAGCCGGCTCGGTCGGGGCGGTCGGCATGCTTGAGGAGCTGTCGCCGACCTTCTTCTTGTAGAGCTTCTGCAACGTCGCGGACTGGCGGACGATCTGCTTGGCCTGGTCCTTGGACACGCCATACTGCGTGGCCATGGTCTTGTAGTCCGAAGTGCCGATGGAATCCTCGGCGTACTTCTTCATTTCCTTAGAAGAGACGGTGATGCCCTCGTCCTCGGCAGCATCGAGCAGGATCTTGTTGCGCACGTAGGACAGGATAACGTCGGCAGACGGAGCGGTGTAGTTGCCATCGCTATCCTTGACGGTATCAAGGCTGTACTGGCTCTCGATGGCCTCGCGCGCGGTGATGTCGCTCTTCTTGCCGTTGTAGCTGTAGCTTGCAACGGTCGAATCGAGCTGGTCCTCGGTGAGGGTCGCCGAGCCGACGCCCTTGCCGCCAAAGCCTCCATTGCCAATAAAGAAGCCGACCACCGCAGCGATCACGACTGCAACCACAAAGGCGGCAATCATCGTCTTCTTGTGCTTGGATGCATGGTCGTCCACGTCGGAGTCGTTGTCCTCATCCTGCTCCTCGGGCATGAGATTCTCGTCAGCGGCATCCGCGGCAATCTGAGCCTCCAGGCGGGCGTCCTCCTCCTCGGCGGTCGTGCCGGCAGCAATGTGCTCGGCAGACGTACCGGCGACCAGATCGATCTTCTCGTCCTCGTCACCGTCGGGGCCTTCGCCGCGCTCGATGATCTGGATGCCGTCGATCTCATCCTTCTCGTCCTTCTTTTGAATCAGACCCATATCAGTTACTCCTTGTTAGGAAACATAGTCCGCAATAGAATACGCCCGACAGAGCGCCGGGCGTATTGATTCTCAGGTTATACGCAAACACTTAAGTACTATTTAGGCGTTTGCAGTCTGCATGCCCTAGGCCAGGTGCGCGATAACGGCATCGGCAAAGGCCTGCGTGCCCACAGCGCCCTCAAAGGAGCCGGTCTGGGCACGACGAACGTCGCCGGTAACCTGCTCACCCTCGTCGAGCGTGGCAGAAACGGCGGCGCGAATGCGATTGGCCGCGTCGTTCTCGCCCAGGTGATCGAGCATCATCGCAGCAGAGAGGATCTCGGCCGTGGGGTTGGCGATATCCTGGCCAGCGATATCGGGCGCGGAGCCGTGCGTTGCCTCGAAGATGGCGCAGTCGGCACCGATGTTGGAACCCGGAGCCATACCCAGTCCACCTACCAGGCCGGCGCACAGATCGCTCACGATGTCGCCGTACAGGTTGGGCAGCACCAGGACATCGAAGTCGTTGGGGTTCTGGACCAGGCCCATGCAGGTGGCGTCGACAATCTTGTCGTTGAACTCGATATCGGGATAGTTGGAGGCCACCTCGCGCGCAACGCGCAGGAACAGGCCGTCGGTCGCCTTCATGATGTTGGCCTTATGCACGGCCGTCACCTTTTTGCGGCCGCAGCGGCGGGCATACTCAAAGGCATACTCCACAATGCGGCGGCTCTTGGCGATGGAGATCGGCTTGATTGAAATGGCGGAATCAGCGGCGAAGGTCTTCTGACCCGAGCGCTCGACAAGCTGCGAGAGCTCCTCGACCTCGGCAGCGCCCTCATCGAACTCGATGCCGGCGTAGAGGTCCTCGGTGTTCTCGCGCACGATGACCAGGTCGACGTCGCGGAAGCGCGAGCCGTCGCCCGGCTGCGACAGGCAGGGGCGCACGCAGGCGTACAGGTCGAAATGCTTGCGCAGGGCGACGTTAACGCTGCGGAAACCCGTGCCGACCGGTGTGGTGATGGGGCCCTTGATGGCGACCTTGGTCTCGGCGACCGCGTCGAGCACATGTTGGGGCAGCGGCGTGCCAAACTCGTCCATGACGCCGGCGCCGGCCTCCTGGACGTTCCAGTTGATCTGGACACCGGTGGCCTCGACCACGCGGCGCATGGCCTGCGTAATCTCGGGACCGATACCGTCACCGGGAATCAGGACTACATCGTGCGCCATAATCTGTTACTCCTCGTCTTCGGCGTCGTCAGATTTTTTAACGCTAGCACGCTTCTTCTTTTTGGAGAGATTCAGGCCAAAACGTTTAACAAGCATTTCGCAAATCTCGCTCGAACGGGCCTTGAGATAGCTGCCCTTGCCGTTTTCGGCGTCGAACTTAAGGCGCAGCGCGAGCTTCTCGGCGACCTCGGCGTCGATCTCGCCCTGGCCAAACTCGTACAGGCAACCGAGCATATCGCGATACTCAAGGTCGCCGTGGTAGCACTGGATGGCCTCGTCCAGGATCGGCCAAGCCTCGCGCGAACGCTCGACGCTCGTGGCGCCCCACACGCACAGCAGGCGGAAGGCGGCATAGCGCAGCGTGGAGGAAATCTCGTCGAACAGTGCGGTCTCGGCGCCCTCAAAGGCATCGCCCAGCTGCTCGGGGCAGGTGGCGGCGAGCGCCGTCAGGGCATCGAGGGCCTCCCAGCGGGTCTGAGCCTCGGGGCGGTCGAGCGCCTCGATCAGCGCGGGCACGCAGGGCACGACGCGCTGCGGATCGCGCTCGGCCAGCAGGTGCAGCACGCGGGCGGCAAACTGGCGGATACGGCGCGTGGGGCAGCCGAGCTCCTTGACCAGACGGTCGACGGCGTTCTCGTTCTCCTCTGCCAGCTGAAGCTGTGCCAGCTCCTCGTCGGTGAGCTGTTCTTCCTTGTTTTCTGCCATAGTTACCTCTTCTTACTATTTCTTAGCGTGCTTGCCAGCACCCTTGCTGTCATCGGTGACCGAGATGAGCTGTCGGTCGGCTGCACCACTGTGACGCGCGCGGCGGCGCTCCTCGGCGTCGCCTGCATCGGCGGCGGCGCGGTGTGCCTTGTTGACGTTAAAGACCTCGTCGTGCTTGCGCCACGGGCCGACGGACTCGCCAAAGCTCATCTTAAGGCCGGCGATAAAGCCGCCGAGCCAGCCGATCGGCGCAAACTGCACCAGCGGGAACAGCGAAAACACCCAGGTTAGCAGGACGACTGCCGCCGCACCTGCAAAATTGGCGATCCAGTAGTCGCGCTTGGTGATGACGCGCTTTTCGCACGCCCACTGGCCGCACAAAAAGCCGATGTAGATCGCAAAGATAAAGAGCACCAGCGCAAGCACCACGAACGTCCAGCTCATGGGCGCTACTCCCCGTGATGATGGCCGCAGCAGCACTCGTGGCCGTCGTCATGGCCGTGGCCGCCGCTGGTGCTCTGGTCGGCGCCCGCCGCAGCACTCGTGGTCCTCGCCATGGTGGTGGCCGCAACCGCACTCGTGGTCGTCGCCGTGCTCGCCGCAACCGCAGCCTTCCTCGTGAGCACCGTGCTCCTCGGGACGATACTGCGACCAGTCCAGACCGGCGGCAATGGCGTCGGCCTCCTCCTTATAGAGTACCGTGATGGCCTGGGTACCCAGCTTGGCGCCACCGATGGCGTCGAGCATGTCATAGAGCGTAAAGGCCACGTCGGCGCCGGGCAGCGCGAGCTCGCGGTCGTCGGCGTAGGCGAGCGCCAGACGCAGGTCCTTGATGAAGTGCTCGACCATAAAGCCGGGCTTGTAGTCGCCGTCGAGCGCCTTGGGCGCCAGGCTCTCCATAGCGCCGGACTTGCCGGTGCCGCCCAGGATCATCTGACGGGTCTTTTCCAGATCGAGGCCGCTCAGCTCGGCAAATGCCATGGCGTCTGCCATGCCGACCATGCAGGCGCCCAGCGACACCTGGTTGGCGAGCTTGGCAGCCTGGCCCTTGCCGGCGCCGTCGAAGCAGCAGATGTTTGCCGCAAAGGTGGCAAGGATGTCGCGGACCGGGGCGATGTCGTTCTCGGTAGCGCCCACGATAGCCGTGAGCGTGCCGGCGATCGCGCCCGACTCGCCGCCGGTGACGGGGCAGTCAAACGCCATGCGACCAGAAACCTGGGCGGCCTCGGCAATGTCACGGGCGAGCTCGGGCGAGCTCGTGGTGAGGTCGATCAAGACCGCGCCCGGCTTGGTGCACGCGAGCAGGCCGTCGCCCGCCAGGTAGAGCTCCTCAACCTCAGAGGGATAGCCCACCATGGTAAAGACGACGTCGGCGTTCGCCGCGGCATCGGCCGGCGTATCGGCCCAGGCGGCACCGCGCTCAACGAGCGCTGCAGCCTTGGACTTGGTGCGGTTGTTGACCGTGACGGGATAGCCGGCATCCAGGATGTGGCCGGCGATAGGGGCACCCATGATTCCGGTGCCGATAAATGCGACGGAGAGCTTGTTTGCCATGAAACCTTTCCTTTTGGGTTGGATGTTGTTACCAGGTTAAATACTCGGTGCCAGCGTTTGGACTGCGGGGTGTCTGTGGTCGTAGCGCCTGTCTACTCACCGCGCACACGGCGCGCGATGCGGTCGGAAAGCGAGGCTTTCTCGGCGCGGTTCTTGCCCCAAAACGCGCAAGCCACCATGCCGGGGCCCACGTGCGAGCCGATAGTGGGACCGACGGAACTACGGATGATGGTGACGTCAGCGCAGCCTTCCTCCTTGCGGATGGCGGCCTCGAGCCAATCACCGTCCTTCTCGGCATCGGCCGTCATGATGGCGATGGGCAGGGTGCGATCGGGCACGTAGTTCTCGCGGAACGACTTGAGGATGGACTTGAGCGCTTTCTTGCGGCCGCGGTTGACGCCGATCAGCGACAGCGAGCCGGCAAGGTCGTAGGAGAGCTCGGGCTTGACGTCGAGCTTTGCCGTGAGCTGTGCCGCCGCGGGCGGAATGCGGCCACCGGCAGCCAGTGCGTCGAAGCTCTCGAGCGTAAAGTAGCCGTGGACGTAGGTCTTTGCCTCGTTTGCCCAATCAACCAGCTGCTTGGCGGTCAGTCCCGCCGAGCGCTGGCGCACGGCCTCGAGCGCCAAGAGCGCGCCGGTCGCGCAGGGCAGAGCGTTGTCGACCACGTAGAGCTCAAAGTTGGGATACTCGGCGCGTACGGCATCTGCCGCCTGGCACGCGGAGTTGTAGCTCGACGACAGCGCCGAGGTAAAGCACAGGTAGACCGTGGGCGTGCCCTCTTTGGCGCACTCGGTAAAGAACTCGATATAGCGACCGAGCGACACGGCGGAGGTAGACACGCGAGCGCCGGCGCGCATGCGGTCGTAGAACTCCTTGGGTGTGATGCTCGACCAGATGTCATCCGTGCGCTCCTCGCCATCGATAATGAAGGGGAAACCCAGGATATCGACATCGAGGTTCGCGGCGACCTCGGGGCTAAAGTCGCAGCAGGTATCGACGACGATGCGGCAACGGTCCGAATGACCGGCGGATGCGGCCTTGTCCATCAAAGCGACTCCTTACGTAAAAAGGCGGCCACCCGCATGGGATGGCCGCCAACCGTTAACTCATGCAAGTTAACGTATTTTACTCGTCAAGTGTTTCGATGCGGGGCTTGATGATGCCATATCCACCATTCTTACGGTGATACACCACATTGATGAGGCCAGTCGTCGCGTTCTCGAACACGTAGAAGTCGTGGCCGAGCAGATCGGTCTGCACCAGCGCCTGCTCCTCAGTCATCGGGGTGACATCGATGACCTTCTCGCGGACGAGCAGGTCGTCCTCCTCCTCGGGCAGCAGCAGGTCGGCCAGATCCTCGACGCGCTCGACCGGTGCGACATCCGCCGCGCTAGCACCGCCCTGGCGGTTGTCCACGACCTTGGTCTTGAACTTGCGCAGCTGGCGGGTGACCTTATCGGCGGAGAGGTCGATGGCGGCGTACATATCTGCACCGTGCTCGGCAACGCGAATCACCGAACCGCGGGCACGAACCGTAACCTCGACGATTGCCGGGTTGGGGTTCGAGGGGTTCTTCTCATAACGAAGTACGACGTCGACCGTCATGGGCTCGATATCGAAAACCTTGAGCGCTTCGCCGATCTTCTCATCCACATGCGCACGCAGAGCATCGGTTACCGTCGTTTTGCGTCCAGAAACCTTGATATCCATACGTGGCTCCAATCTGCCTCGGGGACTTACTGTACTGGCTATGTACCCATTGCCGTGCATTTAATCACGCGGATTCCCAAAGACCCGAATAACGATTGCTTGATACCGCATACCGAAGTCTCGCACTTTTCTGTGGCAAAGTGCGCTATGGGAGGGCGACGGCGACTTTGGTTTTGCACCTAAAAAATGTCTTTGACCTGCTGGTTTTATGGAAACGAAAAAGCCGGGCTCCCCTGTTGGGAAAGCCCGGCAATGCGTGTTGAAACCGTGAAGAGGCGTCTCTCCTAGCGCATAGGAGACGCCACCCCTAGCAATAACTAGCTATTGAGCTTGTTAATGTCGTCGTCGGTGATAGTGCCCTCCTGGCTGGACGATTTATCCTCGGAGGTTGTACCCTCGCTGTTCGAATCGGAGGATGCGGACTCACTGGATCCGGTGTCGGTCGACTGTACGTCGGCGCCCGAGACCGTCTTGGTGGTGAGGTCATAGGGCATCGTGCCGTACCAGACGGAGTGGACCGCCTCGAGCGTGCCATCGACCGTGATACCGTCGAGGGCATCGCTCACGGCACGGCATAGCTCATCGTTGGCCGCGAGGCCCGCGACGCCGAGCGTCGAGGGCGTCTCGAGCGCGCCGACGTAAGAGATCTGGCTCATCAGGCGCGCAAGGTAGCCGCCGGCCGTGGAGTCGCAAATCACGTAGTCGATCTCGCCGGACTCGAGCGCCTCAAAGCACTCGTTGATGTTGGAGAAGGTCTTTTGGTTGGCCGTAATGCTCTGCTTGGCAAGTGCTTCCTGCGAGGCCGAGGAGGTCTGAACGCCCAGGGTAGCGGTGTTAAGCGTTTCGGTGGAAACGCTCAGCGACTCGCCGTCGCTCGTCTTTCCGAACACTGCCGCAGCGTCGTACAGGCAAGTACCAAGCGTGCTGATGTCACCATCCGTGGAATTGATGTCACCAATGAAGATGTCGGCCTTTTTGTCACCAAGCGCGGAATCGGCAGAAGACGCATCGACGAAGGCAACCTTAAGGCCCATGCGGCTTGCAAGGGCGCGGGCAGCGTCGACCGCGTAGCCCGTGAGGTTGCCATCGGCGCCCTGCATGGCCTGCGGGGCATCGGAGGTATCGAGGGCAACCGTCAGGGTGCCGGGAGTGACCAGGGCATCGTCCGACACCGCAGGGGTGACGGTCTCGCGCTCGATCTGGTCAATCGTGGGTGTCGTGAACGTGGACAGCGGGTTGAATGCGCATCCGCTCAAGCCCAATACGGCAATGACCGCCGCGGTCCCAGCACCCAACCGAGCCACGTGCATCAAGCTGCCCCTCACCATGTCCACTACCCTGCCTTCTGTGTCGTATACAATCCGTGCATTGCGCGGAATAACGGGTTGTTCCCACCAGCTGACCTGGTATTTGACCCCACACTTGCGCACCGGGGTGTTTGCTCGGGAGGCCGTAGCCACCTTCACGACTGGCCCGCTCGCCCGCGAGGCGGTATTGCCCCAAAGAAAGTAGAACGGACGGTGCGGCTTACATCTAGGACGCGCCATGATCGCGCCGCGCGCACGCGGTCGCTTACGTGGATCCCTTTGACCGCGTCTGTCTTGGACTAGGATGGACATTTCGTCCGTCCGCAACCACAGCCTGGCAGGAACGTAGCGCATTATAGCTAAGTTCAAGCTAAAGTTTAAGGTTAAGGGCGTCATTCGCACCGTGAGCACAGATTTTGCAGGTCGGAGCGGACTATTCGTGCCCCCCATGAAGCCCGGAGCTCCCCCTACGGGGAGCTCCGGGGCACCCGTCTCAGGGTGCCGTGGCCAAAAAATAGCAAATATGAGTACTGTTACCAATTTAGTAGCAGACAATTTTGGCCTCTCGGACAGATTTTGCGCTCAGTGTCGCCAACCTGATGCTTAGTTATTCTACATTTGTTTATTATCTTCTTACTTTACGACGCCTCCGAGTCCTAAATTCCTTGATTTTGCTGTTACTGATTTAGTGACAGTACTCATATTTGCCATATTTTGGCCAGAGCATATGATTAACCCCCTATTTTCGACGCGAATTAGACCGGCTTAAGCCCAAAACACGCCCGCAGCGTGTTAAATAGCGCCTCTTGTTTCTTTCTGCGAGCGTCAACACGGTTGCGATATCGCTTACCCATGCGCTGGTGGATGCGCCATGCGAGCGCCTCCATCGCCTCCATGTCGCAGAACATTTCGTTGTTGACCGTCGCGACCTCGATTCCCATAGTAATCAAGCCCGTGTTGCGTTTTTCATCATGGATACGCCCCCTCCGGGAGGAATGGCCCAGCTCACCGTTGTATTCCAGGTCAAACCGGGCTTCTTCCTGATACGCATCGCAAACTGCATGCGGCATCCCCGAGATTGCCTGCGCGCGGTCATCGAACTCGATCTTGTAGTCGGTCTTAAAGGGACCGCAGGCAAATCCGCCATAGGAAAACGGAAGCGAAAACAGAGCGAGCATGATGCACTCCATGGGCGAGAGCAGGTTTTCCGACAGGTAGGGACACAGGCGCAGCAGCTGTTTGGCCACATTCCCCTTGCATGCCGCAAGGTAATCTGCCAGGCGATCGGGCGTCAGCACCGGCTCGACTTCAAAGTAGCCCACGTCTGCCGGGTGGTCCTTGTCCTTTGCAAGTCTATTCGCAACAGGCGAGGTATAGGGAGGTAGATACTTCCCGCGATCGCTCAGTGAAATCTTGGAACACAGTTCCTGGGCCAGGGCAAACGCCTGGATACAGCCGACCTCGCGGGCGACGGCAACACAAAGGGCCTCGGGAGAAAGGCTGTACACCCCCGGTTCCACCTCTAGAATCGAGCCGGCAAGCAACCCAGAACATACGGACCAGCCCACGCCAGGCATGCGGCGGCGCTGCGCCGCAGATCCCGCCAGCAAGCACAGATCTTCTTGCACCTCGCCGCTTTTGGCTCCGATTCGCACCAGGTCGGAAAGACAGATATCCTCGGCCGAAGGTGATGACGTACACAGCACGCGGCGTTCCTCCTCGGGCTCAAGGTCCTTCCAGCCGATGTAGCCCATCTGCCGGCGCTCGGCGCGCATCATACGCAACGCCGAGGCGCCCGTCAGGATCACGGAAGCCGCTAGCTGCTCTTTTGTCGGTTTGTCACACTGCCTGATTGTTACCGCCACATGAATCACCCCTACCAAACGCGTGCGATAGCGAGACCATCAACGGCCGCGGCACCGGCGCGCTTGAGTTCCGCCGAAGCCGCTGCCATCGTCGCACCCGTGGTGATAACGTCGTCGATAAGCAGCAGGCGGCGGTCCCGCACGTCCTCAACGGTCTCGTACATGCCTCGGGCGCGTTCACGGCGTTCTTCACGACCGAGTTCACGCTGGTCGCCATGACCGTACTTAACGAGGGCGTCGAGCAGCGGAACACCCGACAGCTCGCAAAATGGGCGCGCGACGGCTTCCATATGATCGAAGCCTCGCCGCCGAAACGCCGCCGCCGTCGCGGGCACAAACACCACTGCATCGGCACCGGACAACACACCACCGTAACGATCGGGTGCCGCGACCTGGGCATGTAAGGCGGTATCGTATAGCAGCTCTGCCAGATACGGCGCCAGGCGTCGCTCGCCCGCGTCTTTGTACGCTTTAATGATCCGCGGCAGCGGGTGCGTGTAAACGGCACATGCCAGGCACCGGTCGAGTGCTTCGGCCATGGCCGAGGACGTACCCTCGACCGAGCACTCGGTGCACAGCAAGTCTCCATACGGGGCACCGCATCGGGTGCAGCTATAACGTGGATCGATGAGCGCAAGCGCGGCCAGGCAGTCTTGGCAAATAAGCGCACCGGCGCGCTCGCAGCCGGCGCATCGCGTGGGCGACAACGCCTCAAGCGCCTCGTGCGCCGCCCGCTCGGCAAACGGTAGAAATTTATCCGCAAACGGTAGGATGTCGGCACCTTGCAGGCATCCCAACACATTCAAATGTCTCTTCACGACACAACCCTCCCTACGCTCGGTCGCAGGGAGGGTCGTTGATTCAGTGCTATGGTACCCCGACGCGTTTGGGGTCAGGCAGGTTAAATCCGTTTGCGGGCGCTATTCGCCGGTGGGCGGTTGCGGTGCGGACGAGTTTTGGGTCGAGCCCTCGCCACCATCTTGACGCGGCTTGCGGGAACGACGGCGGCGACGGCGCTTCTGGCCCTGGTCGGCCGAACCCTCGCCACCACGATCTTCGCGCAACTCGCGTTCGTCGCGAGCAGCACCGCGCGCGGCCTTGGCGTCCTCCCCTCCGCCATCTCCGGGGCGACGGCGCGTGACCTTGACCTCGCCATCCGAGACCTGATCGGCCACGGAGGGCACCGAGGGCTTTTGCTGCGTGCCCGAGGAATGGCGACGACGCGGACGCGGGGCGCGCTCGTCATCGTTGCGCTGCTTGCCACCCTTGTCGGCAGGCATATCGGAACCCGAACCACCCTTGGGGGCGGCACCGGCTTC
>OGRT01001083.1_pt1 | contig 23933 bp, 20 predicted proteins | sample 1553581 | NCBI WGS metagenome assembly OGRT01 (sample SAMEA2580113, study PRJEB22360) | human gut metagenome | biome: human gut; feature: human-associated habitat; material: faeces | place: Denmark | collected 2008/2010
GCATCCTGGGGCTGTAGTAGGTCCCAAGGGTTGGGCTGTTCGCCCATTAAAGCGGCACGCGAGCTGGGTTCAGAACGTCGTGAGACAGTTCGGTCCCTATCCATCGTGGGCGAAGGACACATGAGAGGAGCTGCTCCTAGTACGAGAGGACCGGAGTGGACGCATCACTGGTGCAACTGTTGTCGTGCCAACGGCACAGCAGGGAAGCGAAATGCGGATGGGATAAACGCTGAAGGCATCTAAGCGTGAAGCCCACCTCAAGAATAAGTGTCCCATTCGAAAGAAGTAAGACCCCTGGAAGACTACCAGGTGATAGGTCATCGGTGAAAGAGCGGTAACGTTTGGAGCTTGATGATACTAATCGGTCGAGGACTTGATCTAAAAGAATTGAGTTGAGACCAAAGGGAAAATTGGAAACTGGTTTTACGAGATGAAAAGAGATCTGGATGTGCGGTTTTCAGGGTACGCGCAATAGAAGATGAAGCGCGAGATGTGCGGAGAGTCTCCAAGATGGAAGCTGCGGTTATAAAGAGACGGAGCGGAAACCAAGAAGACGAGGGACTGCACAAACCCTTCACAGTTTTCCGGTGACAATGGCGAAAGGGATCCACCTGTTCCCATACCGAACACAGAAGTTAAGCCTTTCAGCGCCGATGGTACTTGGTTGGAGACGACCTGGGAGAGTAGGACGTTGCCGGATTCCATGAAAAGAAAAGACCTGCCCGAAAGGGTGGGTCTTTTCTTTTCATACAACCGGAAAGCTTTATTTTTTTAGATTGCCCCGATCAATGTGCAGCATTGTACTTATGACTGGGAAAGTAGGACACTGTTGAATTCCGAAGCATCCGCTTGTAACTTAGGGATTACATTTTTTGCACGGTTGATAGCCGTTGGCGATGACTTCATCCCTTGAACCCGTGTAGGTTGTGCGGTTTTTATCTTTGATGGACTTGGCGCTGGCACAATCGGCATAATGGAATTTCTTCGTATTTTTGTTAAGCACATACGTGGTTTCGTCTGTGTTAACGGCTGAAGAAGCGTCGATTTTTGCGTTGACGTAATCCTGAAGGGCGACGAGTTCTTCGACATTCAGCGTGTCTACCGAATCATAAATGGCTTGAAGTTTTTGGGATGGGGCGGCAAAAGCCAACGCGGGCAGCAGCAAACAGAAAACGAGCAGACCACAGATGATTCTTTTCATGGGAAAACCCCCTTTTTGTCTTTTGTAGAATTATTATATACATGTTATATCCTAAAAATCAATCATAAATATCCAAATTGGATATGTTTTTGCGAAAAAGTGAGAACAGATCTCCAAAGAGGTCTGTCCTCACTTTATCAGGTAGCTATGCCGGTTTGCAGGTCAATCGTGATGAGCTGATTATTTTCCAAATCCTGCACGGGCAGGGTATGAGCAGTCAAATCGATTTCGGCACTGGGAATGGATAAAACAAGGCAGTTCAGCTGTTTCCGGTCGTCATAGATATTGAAAACGAAGGCATCCGGATGCGTTGAACAGGTATAATCCAGCGGGACACGCGGCCCGTAATCGGTGTTGTCGTAATACAGATAGATATTGGTCACCGTGTCAGTTTGCGTGAGTAGAATTTCGCGGATGCGGTTGGTTTTCACCTGTTCGGCGTTGACCGAAACCTGTATGACGGTTGCTGCGTCGGGTTTGGGAATATCTAAAACATAGATTTCTTGGCTCGTCAACTGTCCGGGCGTTTCCATGATGCCGCAATCCAGATGAATCGAGCGGACTTGCGCGGCTTCTTCGGATGTGAGCATCCAACGGAATCGGCGCATGGCTTCACTGCCTTTGCGTTTCCCTGAACCGAGGACGGAACCCGTTTCTGGAACCGAATCTGCCCAAATATCAGCTTCGCAGTAAAAGCCAAGCGGAATAAAACCTTCCGCACGAGCGTCGTCGGCTTCCGTGAAGTCTGCATAATCGCCGAGAACGTCGTTGCAGGCCGAATAGCGCGCGTCGCTCGGCGAGATAAGCACATCCAGCGCCAGCAGACGGCCGTCAAAATACAGGTTTTCAATCGTCCAAGTCATGCTGACACCCTGCGTGCCGCTTTGACTGAACGCGGGCTTGTCATTGGCTTTTGCCGACACGCCGCCGCAGACAACAAGCAGTAAAGTGAGCGGCAGAGCGGCAAGGCGTGTCCAAGGAATCGAACGTTTGCGCATGAAATACACTCCTTTTCGGTTGAAAATGGGTCGCTTTCGGAACCGTTCCGCCATATAAAACGATATATGATATCCATTTCATCCCAAATTCGGGAAAAAATGGACGAAGAAGATGCCCCGCGTATGCTATACTCTTGCGCAAAGGAGGGCGAAACCATGCGCATTTTGCTTGTGGAGGATCCAGAAACCTTCGATTTCTGGTGAGGCGAGGCAAAAACCCAAGCAAAAGCGATTTCAAAAAACTTTTTCGTTTTCAAACTTGGTTTAATCTTCGGGTGCTATTCTTACAGCGTTCCAAGGAACGGGAGCTAAAAAGAATGAACCCCGATGATAAGGAGGAAACAAAGATGAAAACGAAAATAGAAGTTGCGGTCTGCACCCTGCTTTGCATGACGATGGCCTGCGCCGCGGCGAATGCCGAGGGCGGAACAACGAACAGCACGAACAGCGGGCGGCCGCAGACGCAGCAGAGCCAGATGAAGAACAGAAAGAAGAAGGAGCGCAATGAAAAAGTTTTTGACTGTTTTAGCTGCGATTGTAGCGGCTATTGCACTTTTCTATCTGGTTCTTTTAATTACCGCCTGGCTCTAAATTTTTCCAGATCAGCAAGAAAATTCCCGCGCGTTTCGTCTAATCATCAGAAAGGGTGATCCGGATGAAACGCGCGCTTTTTTGTCTGCTGGCGGCTTGGCGTATGGCCTTCGCCTTTATCGGTGTGCGTGCCGAAAATGTGACGATGATGACGGATGTGTTTGGCAATGAGCGTTTTTCCGTTGTGGAGGAAGCGGCGCGCCGATTTCTGCGCTATGAGCGCAAACAGGGGAATGAATGGAAAACCGCCTGGGAAAACGATGCGATTCTGCCTGACGGCGAGATGGGCTGGCTGAATATAAACGGCGATGCCGGCAGCGGCCAATGGCACACCGTATGGTTTACGCGGGAGACGGGTCCGCAGGTGAGCGTCTATGGTTCGCGAGATGAGGAGGCAGAACACGAAGACTTCAGCCTGATTCTGGAACAGGGGCCGGACGGAGACTGGTTTGTCGTGACCTATGACGACGCGGAAACCGATCTGTGCGCGTGGCTGTTCGAGGACTGCGTCCTCTTCTGCGACAGCGTGCCGGATATCGCCAAAGGCATCTGCGAAGAAGCGCCTAACCGCGACGCGGCGGCGTTTGATCCGGAGGAACTGCGGACGATGGAAGGAAACATCGTGCCCTACGATGCGTCCGAAACCGAGCGCTTTTCGGTCGCGCGCGAGGATGGCTTAAATGAGCTGAGGCTGGAAAAGAAGATGGATGGCCCGGTGATCGTGGATCTTTTTGCCAACGCTGAACCGCTGTATATTGCGCTGGACGAAAAGGCGGTTTGCCCCGTCCATACGCGTCCGAGCAAAGTCAGCCCGCGCGCGGCGAACGGCAAGGCGGCGGTGTCGCTGACGGATTGGCTGATGCTGCTCTGCCGAAAAGGCGACTGGGCGTTTGTGCTCTATGAAACAACGCCCGGCCATTATCGGACGGGCTGGATCGAAGGCGCGCAGAACGACAGGCTGGAACGCGCCGTTCAAATGACGCAGGAAGCGGCGTTTGCCTGGTACGGCGGAACCATCAACAAAGACACCGCGCTGATGGATGACCCGGTTTGCGCAAGCGGCGTGCTTGGCACGGTGCCCAAAGGGACGCGCGCAACGTATCTGGATGTGATGGAGGCCCGGAAGGCGGACGACAGCGAAACGGAAACGCTGGTTTATGTCGAAACGACGCTGAACGGGGAAATATGGCGCGGCTTTATCCGCGAGGACGATATCGATCTGGATGATATGACGTCGTTCGGCTGAGGTTTGACGCGCAGGCCAAACGGTGCTATGATGAAATCACTCTGATATCGGAGGCACACATATGATCAGCAAAACCTATCCGCTCGGCAGTTTTGAGCGCTATCCATATGTCGTCATCCTTTCGCGCATGGAGGGAAAATTTCTGCTCAGCCGCCATAAACAGCGCACGACATGGGAATTTCAGGGCGGTCATATCGAGCAGGGCGAAACGCCTTTGCAGGCCGCCAAACGCGAACTGTTTGAAGAATCCGGCGCGGCGGCGTTTGAAATCGAGCCGCTCTGCGATTACTGGGCGGGCAGTGAAGACGGGAAGAGCGGCGCATGCGGCGTGGTTTTTACGGCAGAAATTCAAAAACTCGGCCCGCTGCCTGAAAGTGAAATGGCTGAAACACGGCTGTTTGAAAGTCTGCCCGAACAGATGACGTATCCGGCGATCACCGCGGCGATTATGGCGTATTGGGGTAAAAATATTCAGCCTCACGGATTGACGCAAGGCTGAATAGGTATTAAAATGTAAACAAGTCAAAAATTCCCGCGCGAACCGAACGAGTTGTTCGATATTGCGCGGGATTTTTTCAGCTGTTTTGTTTTTTGGCAAGCACGATCCCAGCGTGCTCTTGAGCGTTTCCAAATTCAGCGGTTTGGCGATGTGCGCGTTCATGCCCGCGTCCAGTGCGTCGTGTACATCTTTGACAAAGACGTTGGCCGTCATGGCGATGACGGGGATGCTCTGCGCTTCCGGATGGTCAGAGGCGCGGATGAGCCGCGTTGGGCAAACCGTAAGCTTGAAAAAGCCGTCGCACAGAGAAAAGCTTTTTGACGGATGAGAAAATCTCTCTATGAAAAAACCTCCCTCAAGAAAGGGAGGCGGGCAAGGCGGAGACGTTCACAGCCCCATCTTTTCGACATATTCTTCCAGGCACCAGTTGTTCTGGGTCATGGTTTGGGCCGCTTCAACGCCGACATAGCGGAAATGCCAGCTTTCGGCGACGAAGCCTGTCAGCTTCTGCTTATCCGCCGTGAAGCGGACGACGAAGCCGTATTTTGCGCAATGTTCATGCAGCCATTTCTGCTGTGCCGTTCCGGTGAAGCTCACATTCGGCACGGTGATGTCAAACGCCAGCCCAGTCTGATGCTCGCTTGTTCCGGCGGGCGCGACGGTGTTATAGGTGGCCGACAGACAGCGGTCGCGCGACCAGTCCGGGTTGTTTTTCTGATACTTGGCGACGGAGTTATCCACGAGCTTCTGCTGTTCGCTGTATGTGCGGTAAGCGGAGGAAATCTGGAAGTTGGAAAGGCCGTCCGCGATGGCGGCGGAGAGCATTCGGCCCAGCGCCTCGGTGGCGGTTCGGTCGGCCTTGGTGCCGCTGTATTTGACCTTGACGATATCGGCGGAGAGTACGGATTCGATCGTCACCAGATCGGTCGGCGCGTCGTTTTTGCCGAGCTTATGCTGGCGGTTGACGAGCATGAGAAAATCCGGCTTGGGCGCCTGATCGGCGGAAAGCGCATTGCCGCTGTACAGCAGTTCCTGCGTCTTGACGCCTGCCAGCCCATCCGCGCTCAGCCCGTTGACGGCCTGAAAGCGGATGACAGCCTCCTCCGTATTCGTGCCGAACGTGCCGTCCGCCGCGTCGTTCAGGTAGCCCAGATCGATGAGCGCCTGCTGGAGCTGTTTCACGTCCTCACCGGTGAAATTCTTTTTGAGCGTGCGCGTCGGCGCTTTTGTGGGTTCAGGGGTATCGGTTGGGGCGGCTGCCGGCGTGGGCGTGACGCTCACGGGGTCGGGGGTGGGCGTTTCGGGAATCAGGTTTGCGCCGCCATAGCCATACTGCGCGCCGAAGGGCGCATAAACCGCCGGAGTCGGGGTGATGGTGGGTTCGGGAGTCGGCGTGGGATCGACTTCCGGCGCGGCGGTTGCGGCGTTATCCGCCAGCGCGTCAAGGTTCGGTTTTTGCAGAAACGTGGTCATCAGCGCGCTGACCAGCACGACGGCCAGCAGAATGCCGCAGGCCGCGATCAACCGGCCGAAAGGCTGAGAAGGAGCGTTTGTTTTTCGCACGTGTTTTTCCTTTCCGCAGGCGGTCAGAAAATCCAGCCGCCCGCTTCAATCTGCGCGTTGGCCCATGCGCGGAGCTTTTCCGTCGCCGCATCCAGCGTCTCGCGGGAAAAGACGGCATATTCGCCGCCCGCGATGCACTCAGCCATCGCGTCGTTGATCCACTGGCCGTAGTGCAGCGTGTCTTTGTAATTATTTAAGTCGAGCACCCAATCTTCCCGCGCGGAAAAATCATAGATCGTCACGTTGTCGTAGCCGCGCAGCGCGTCGTAACAGAGGCCGCGCAGCGCGAGCATCGCTTCCAACGTTCCCTTGCTCTGCATGGTCGCCCATTCCGCAGCGGAATACGGCGGGAAGAAGATATCGAACTGCGTTTCCGGGTGCGCCGTGATGTAGGCAATCAGGTGCGCGTTCAGGTTTTCCTGAGCCAGCTGGGTGCGCGCGTCCGCGGGAAGCGGATTTTCCGGCGGGGTAAAGCTGGCGGTATACAGCGCGATGGGGCCGTAATCGTCGCGGCCCGCCCAGTTATACATGCGGTCGCGGATGGAATCGTCCTGCTTTTGCCCCCATGCTTTCAGGCAGCGCGGCAGGAACGAGCCGAGCACGCTGCGGTTGAGCCAGTAGGAAACGTCGTTGAAGAGGTTGTCGTCGTACAGATACATCGGCACATCGCTGCCGGTCTGATCGACTTTGGCGATGAAGGAATACACGTCCAGCCCGTAGACGATGCGCTTTACATCGTGCGTGCGAAAGGCCAGATCCATCAGCAGCGCGTGGTTATAGGCCGTTCCGGCGGAGGTGCACAGCTTGATAAATCGACCGCCGAGCAGCGCGTCCATCTGCGTCGGGCGGAAGTTTTCCGTCACGGATGTGCCGACGATGGCGCTGTCGTAATCATAGCTGCGCGCGATGCCTGCGTTGGCGTAGACCTGCGTGGTGTTGTCAATCGGCGGCATGTAGCGCGTCGCGAGGCGGTAGACCTGAAACGGATCGATGACGATGACCGTCAGGCAGATGGCGCCGATTGTGCCGAGCAGCAACGCGAGACTCAGCAGCGCCCAGGTTTTTCGTTTCATCATGTTCTTTGAACCGCAGGGGAATCGGTCAGAAATTGAAATACAGGAACACGCTCACGCTGGAGAGCGACAGGGTGCAGTAGACGATCATCAGCACCGTGGTCAGGGCGTTGCACAGCGTCGGATGGAAATCCATCGTCTTTTCGTAGGTGTTGCGCAGGCCCAGGCAGGCGAACAGCGACGCGGCGTACCAGATCATCATGTAGATGGCGTTGTAGCCCTCGTGGAAACCGCCGGGCAGGGCGAAGGCCGACGTGATGGAATCGCGCAGCGGCCCAAAGTTCATCATCAGCATGGATTTGACGATGGCCAGCGCGTCGGTCAGGCTCGTCGCGCGGAAGAAGACCCACGCCACGACGATGAAGCCGAAATTGACGAGCCATTGCAGCGCCGGGTGCAGGCGGTCATACGGTTTGCGGAAAAGGCGGTAGAGCACGCTCGCCGCGCCGTGCATCAGCCCCCAGAGCAGGAACAGCCAGCCCGCGCCATGCCACAGGCCGCTGAGCAGGAATACGATCATCAGGTTGACGCAGGTGCGCGCCATGCCCTTTCGGCTGCCGCCCAGCGGGAAATAGATGTACGTCGTCAGGAAACGGGAGAGCGTAATATGCCACCGCTGCCAGAATTCGCGGATGTTCAGGCTCTTGTAGGGCGAATTGAAGTTGATCGGGATTTTGATGTTGAACATCAGGCCCACGCCCGTCGCCATGTCGCAGTAGCCGGAAAAATCGAAATAGAGCTGGAGGGTGTAGCCGATGGCGACGAACCACGCCTCCGCCGTGTTGAGCGTCTGCGCGCTGGCGAAGCCCGCTTCCACCGCGACGGCGAACGTATCCGCGATGACGACCTTTTTCATCAGGCCGCGTGCAAAGGCGTACAGGCCGGGCGCAAAGTTGTCAAAATTGAAATGGCGGTTTTGCGCGTCCGCAAACTGCGGCACGATTTCGCTGTGCAGCACGATCGGCCCGGCGATCAGCTGGGGGAAGAAGGTGACGAACAGCGCATAATCCAGAATATTGTAGCGCGGAACGGTGCGCTTGTAGCTGTCGATGACGTAGGAAAGCTGCTGGAAGGTAAAAAACGAAATGCCCAGCGGCAGCGCCAGACGGTTGAGCGTCAAATGCAGGCCGAACGCGCCGTTCAGGTTTTCAAAGAAGAAATCGTGGTATTTGAAGTAAAACAGCACGCCGAGGTTCAGAAAAAGCCCCAGCAGCATCAGCGGCAGGCGCACGGCCTTCTTTTCCCGCGTGAGCATCAGCTGGCTGAGCGCGTAATTGACGAGGATGCTGCCCGCAATGATCGGCACATAGCTGGGATTGTTGTAGCCGTAGAAAAGGAACGAGGCCAGTACCAGAAACACCTTGTTGAGCTGGTTCTTTTCCGGCAGTCTGCCCAGCAGAAAATAGCCCAGCAGGGTCAGCGGCAGAAACGCCAGCATGAAAACGTAGGAATTGAACAGCATGTCGGTATGTGCTCCTTTTCAAAAAATCAAAACGGCCAGTCTCCGGCTTCCGCAATCTGCGCTGCCAGCGCGCGGATGACGTCGTTGTTCGCTTCCAGCTGCGCGACGTCCGTCACGCGGGAAAGCCCTGCGGCCATTTCCTCGGCCATCGCGTCGTTGATATCCGGGCCGTAGTGTTTTGCGTCGATGTACTGATTCAGGTCGCAGATCCATTCCGTCCGCGCCTGAAAATCATAAATTTCCACGTTGTCGTATGGAAGCAGCGCTTCGGCCAGCGCTTTTTTCTGCTGCAAATGGTATTCCATCTGCCCCTGCGTGTAAAACTGATACCAGTGCGCGGCGGAATACGGCGGGAAGAAGAAAATAAACTGTGTGTCGGGGTGCTGCTCGACGAACGGCAGAAAGTTGTGCTCCACGTTGAGCTTGGTCTGCTGGGAAAGCCCCGCTTCGGCGTTGATCTGCTCGACCGTATCCCGGCTGAAGGAAACGTCCGCCAGCACGGCTTCCCTGCCGTAGGCATACAAATCGCCCCAGCTGTACATCGTGTCGAGCTGATCCGGGTCGCTCTGCCCCAGCGTGGCGAGGCATTCGGGAATGTAGGTCAGCAGCACGCTTTTGTTGAACCAATAGGAAACGTCGTTGAAGAGATCGTCGTCGTAGAGATAATCCGGCATTTCGCACTTGGGCGTCTTGTAAAAATAGGTCAGCGCTTCCACGTCCACGCCGTAGAGCACGCGGCGCACGTCGTGCGTCGCGAAGGCCATATCCATCATCTGCTTATGGTTAAAGGAGGAACCCGCGTTGACGCAAAGCTTGACAAACTGCCCGCCGAAAAGGCGGTCTAACTGGCTGGGACGAAAGTTTTCCGTCATCGACGAGCCGATGACCACACTGTCGTAGGCGTAGTTTTTGGCGATGCCCGCGTTGGAATAAATCTGCGTGCCGTTTGAAATCGGCGGGATAAACGCGGTCGCCTTGTGATACACTTCAAACGGATCGACGGCGGCCACCAGCGCGACGGTTCCGCCGATGGAAAGTCCCAGCAGCGAAAGGGTGAGCGCCGCCCATTTTTTTCTGTTCACGGTGCGCTCCTTTCCGCCGGACGGGCTGATTATCGATAAAACATCACTTTATTATACACCATGCGCGCGGCAAAGACAAGGCCGCCGAAAACGCCGGCGGCCTTCAGAACTTTTAATCCGCGCTCTGCGCATCGACGCGCGCAATGTGCCCGCCGACGGCTTTCAGCTTTTTTTCGATCTTGCAGTAGCCGCGCTCGATGTGGCCGCCGGAATCATCCACCAGCGTCTCGCCTTCGGCGCAGAGCCCCGCCAGGATCAGCGCCGCGCCCGCGCGCAGATCCGTTGCGCGAACCGGCGCGCCGGTCAGATACGGCGTGCCCTCCACGACGGCGACGCGGTTTTCCACCCGAATGTGCGCGCCCAGCCGGGAAAGCTCGGCGGCGTGCATGAAGCGGTTTTCAAAAATCGTTTCCAGAAATACGCTTGTGCCGGGGGTTTTGCAGGCGACGGCCATCATCGGCGCCTGCAAATCGGTCGGGAAGCCGGGATAAACCATCGTGCGGATTTCAAAGGGCTGTTTGGCTCGGCCGAAGACCATCAGCCCGCCCGGCGTATCCTTGATATGTATGCCCGCTTCGCTGAGCTTGAAGAGCAGGGAGCGCAGATGTTCCGCCCGCGCGCCGGAAAGCAGCAGTTCGCCGCCGGTGATGGCGCAGGCGCAGGCCATCGTGCCCGCCTCGATACGGTCGGCAATCGGCTGCCAGCTCACGCCGTGCAGCGCGCGCACACCTTCAATGACGATGGTGGATGTACCCGCGCCGCTCACGCGCGCGCCCATCGCGTTCAGAAACGCCGCCAGATCGACGATTTCCGGTTCCTTGGCCGCGTTTTCGATGCGCGTCGTGCCGCTGGCCAGTGTCGCCGCCATCAGCAGGTTTTCCGTCGCGCCGACGGACGGCATATCCAGATAGATGACCGCCCCGCGCAGGCGGCCCGAAAGCGTCACGCCGCCGTGGTCAAACTTCACCTTTGCGCCCAGCGCGCTCATGCCCTTGAGGTGCTGGTCGATGGGCCGCTGGCCGATCGCGCAGCCGCCGGGCAGGGGAATGCGCGCTTCGCCCAGCCGCGCGAGCAGCGGGCCGAGCACCAGCACCGAGGCGCGCATCTTGCGTACATCCTCTTCGTCCTGCGGGTTTTGCAGCGCGGCGGCGTTCAAAATGAGCGCGTCGTTCTCCTTTTTCACGCTGCACCCGCACGAGGCCAGCAGCGCGCAGAGCGTCTTCACATCCGTCAATTCCGGCACGCGTTCAATGCGCGCGTCTTCGCCCGTCAGCAGCGCGCCGCACATGATGGGCAGCACCGCGTTCTTGGATGTGCTGATGGGTATTTCTCCCCGCAGCGGCGGGCTTTCGCGAACCGCATAATGCGCCATGAGAATCCCTCCGATTTTTTTCGGCTTTGCGGCGGCGAACCCGCCTGATGGCAGATTATGCCGCAGCGGGACGATGTGTCCGCGCGCCGCAAGATGATTTTGCCCGCCGCCGCGCGCATCATGCCTGCGCCAAAATGCAGACGGGCGCGGCTTTTTTATTTTATGCTGGAAACGCGGCGGCATAAACGGCTTGCGGCGCAAAACGCGGCAGCGCAGAAAGTTCCAGCGGCAAAACCTGCCGCAGAATCCAAAGAAAAAAGCCGTAAAAGCCGAAAAAAATGAACCGATTCGGCCTAAAAGCTTTTCGGAATTGCTTTTTTGCGCAAAGTGGTGTATCGTAATAAGGTATTGCATCTCCCGCCGCCCCTTTCCGCGGCGGGGAAAAACACGGCCAAGGAGAGCACGCATGAGCGAGTATCTGGATATTCCCGCGCTTTACGGCAGCAGCGTTTTTTCCGAAAAGGAAATGCGCGCGCGCCTGCCCAGGGAGATTTACAAGAGATTGTCGGCCAGCATGGCCACCGGCGAAGAGCTTGATCCCACCGTGGCGGACGCGGTGGCGAGCGCCATGAAGGAATGGGCGATCGAGCAGGGGGCGACGCATTACACCCACTGGTTTCAGCCGCTGACGGGCACGACCGCCGAGAAGCATGACTCTTTCATTAGCCCGCAGAAGGACGGGAGCGTCATCATGGAGCTGCGCGGCAAAGAGCTGATCCGCGGCGAGCCGGATGCGTCCTCCTTCCCCTCCGGCGGCATCCGCGCCACGTTTGAGGCGCGCGGCTATACCGTCTGGGATATCACCAGCCCTGCGTTTATCTACGACAACGGCGATACGAAGACGCTGTGCATCCCCACGGCGTTCTGCGGCTACAACGGCGAGGCGCTCGACCAGAAAACGCCGCTGCTTCGCTCGATGGAGGCCATCAGCCGTCAGGCCGTGCGCATCTGCCGGCTCTTCGGCGATAATCTGACCCAGCGTGTGACGACCTCTGTCGGCCCGGAGCAGGAATATTTCATCGTCGATCGCGAAACCTATCTGAAGCGAAAAGACCTCATCTTCACCGGGCGCACGCTTTTCGGCGCCATGCCGCCCAAAGGGCAGGAGATGGAGGATCATTACTTCGGCGCGATCAAGGAACGCGTGAGCAACTACATGAAGGATTTGGATATCGAGCTGTGGAAGCTCGGCATCCCGGCCAAGACGGAACATAACGAGGCCGCGCCCGCCCAGCATGAGCTTGCGCCCATCTACAACACCACCAATGTGGCGACGGACGAAAACATGCTCGTCATGAACGTCATGAAGAAGGTTGCCCTGCGTCACGGGCTGGTATGCCTGCTGCATGAAAAACCCTTTGCGGGGGTCAACGGCAGCGGCAAACACAACAACTGGTCGCTGACCACGGATACCGGGCACAATCTGCTGGAGCCGGGCCGCGATCCGCAGAAGAACCGGATGTTCCTGCTCGTGCTCGCCGCGATGATGAAGGCGGTGGATGAGCACGCGGGCCTTCTGCGCATGAGCGCCGCCAACCCCGGCAACGATCACCGTCTCGGCGCGAACGAAGCGCCGCCCGCCATCATCTCCATGTTTCTGGGCGATCAGCTGACCGCCGTTGTGGATCATATCATCCGCGGGAGCGACGAGAGCGTGCCGTCCGCGTCCATCATGCGCGTGGGCGTTTCGACCCTTCCGTTTATCCGCCGCGATGCGACCGACCGCAATCGGACCTCGCCCTTCGCGTTTACGGGCAATAAATTCGAGTTCCGCATGGTGCCGTCTTCCGGCTGCATCGCCGACGCGAACACCGTGCTCAACACCATCGCGGCGGAAGCGTTTCAGGCGTTTGCCGACGAACTGGAAAAAGCGGAAGATTTTGAATTCGCACTGAACGCGCTCATCCGCCGCGAAATGACCGCGCACCAGCGCATCATCTTCAACGGCAACGGCTATACCGACGAGTGGGTGGCCGAAGCGACGCGGCGCGGCCTGCCGAATCTGAGGAGCATGGTGGACGCGGTGCCGGAGCTGGTGAAACCCGCTTCCATCGCGCTGTTTGCCCACCAGGGCGTATTCACCGAGAAGGAACTGCGCGCCCGCGCGGACGTCTCCTTCGAGCTGTATGCCAAGACGATCAACATCGAGGCGCTGACGATGATCGACATGGCGGGCAAGGATATCGTTCCGGCTGTTGCGGAATACGGCGGAAAACTGGCCTGGTCGGCCAATCAGGCGATGCAGGCCGGCATGGATGTTTCGGTGCAGCGGGAGATGCTCGCCCGCGTGAACGTGCTGCTGCGGCAGACGAGCGACGCGCTCGCCGATCTGCGCGCCAAGCAGGAAAAGATGGCGGCGCTTTCCGGGCAGGAGCAGGCGCGCTATGCGCACGACGTCATTTGCCCGGCGATGGAGGTGCTCCGCGCCCCGGTCGATCATCTGGAAATGATTGTAGACGGCAGACTCTGGCCGATGCCGACCTACGGCGACTTGCTGTTTAACGTGTAAGGAGGATTCAATATGTGTGGAATTGTCGGTTATGTGGGCGTGAAACAGGCTGCCCCGATTTTGCTTGCCGGGCTGTCGAAGCTCGAATATCGCGGCTATGACTCGGCAGGTCTGGCCGTGCGCGATGAAGCCAGCGAACACATCGAGGTGGTCAAGGCGAAGGGCCGTCTCAAGAACCTGATGGAGATGACCGATTCCGGCAACGCCGTTCACGGCCTGTGCGGCATCGGCCACACCCGCTGGGCGACCCACGGCGAGCCGAGCACCGTCAACGCGCACCCGCAGTATACCCGCGAAAAGCGCGTCGTGCTCGTGCACAACGGCATCATCGAAAACTATCAGGAAATCAAGGAATCGCTGCTTAAAAAGGGCTATACGTTCGCCTCGCAGACGGATACCGAGGTGGCCGCCGCGCTGCTGGACAGCTATTATGCCGATGCGGCCAAGCGCGGCATGGAGCCGCGCGAACGTGCGCTCGACGCCATTCGCAATATGATGATTCGCGTGCGCGGCAGTTACGCGTTCGGCATTCTTTTCGGTGATCAGCCCGGCGCGATCTATGCCGCCCGCAAGGACAGCCCGCTGATTCTCGGCCGCTGCGACGGCGAATATCAGGGATACATGATCGCTTCCGACGTGCCTGCCGTGCTCAATTACACGCGCAACGTCGTCTATATCGATAATCAGGAAATCGCCTGCCTGACCCGCGACGAACTGCATGTTTATAACATCGACTGCGAAGAAATCGAAAAGCCGTTCGTGGAAATCAAGTGGGATGCCGCCGCCGCCGAAAAGGATGGTTACGAGCATTTCATGATGAAGGAGATCCACGAACAGCCGCGCGCCGTGCGCGACACGCTCTCCCCGCGGATCAAGGAGAACGAAGACGGCGAAAAAATCATCGACCTGAGCGAAACCGGGTTGACGGATGAGGATTTCACAAACGTCTCTCGCGTGTATCTCATCGGCTGCGGCTCGGCGTATCACGTCGGCATGGCGGCGCGCTATGTCATCGAAAAACTTGCGCGTGTCCCCTGCGAGGTTGATCTGGCGAGCGAATTCCGCTATCGCGATCCGATTCTGGAAGAGAACGGGCTGGTCGTCATCATCAGCCAGAGCGGCGAAACCGCCGACAGTCTGGCGGCGCTGCGCCTGTGCAGGGAGCGCGGCGTGCGCACGCTGGCGGTGGTCAACGTCGTCGGCTCGTCGATCGCGCGCGAGGCGGACAGCGTGATGTATACCTGGGCCGGTCCGGAAATCGCCGTCGCGACGACCAAGGCGTATTCCACCCAGCTGGCGGCGCTGTATCTGGTCGCTGTCCATATGGCCGAGGTGCGCGGGCAGATCACGAAGGAACGCCGCGAAGAGCTGATTGCCGCGATGCTTGCCCTGCCGGATCAAATTGAGCGCGTGCTCTCTGACAAGGAACGCGTGCAGTGGTACGCCAACAAGATGGCCGCCTGCAAAGACGTGTTCTTCATCGGCCGCGGGCTGGATTACGCCATCAGTCTGGAAGGCAGCCTCAAGCTCAAGGAAATCAGCTACATCCATTCGGAAGCCTATGCCGCCGGCGAACTCAAGCATGGCACCATCAGCCTGATCGAGGACGGCGTGCTCGTCGTCGCCGTCGCGACTCAGCCGGAACTGTTTGAAAAAGAAGTTTCCAACATGGTCGAGGTGCGCAGCCGTGGCGCCAGCCTGTTCGGGCTGACGACCTACGGCCAATACGCCATCGAAGATACCGTCAATTTCACAGTCTATGTGCCGCGCACCGATCCGCTGCTGGCCACCTCGCTGGCCGTCGTGCCGCTCCAGCTGCTGGCCTATTACATCAGCTGCGCCAAGGGTCTGGACGTGGATAAGCCGCGCAACCTTGCCAAGAGCGTGACGGTGGAATAAATAAAAGAAAAGGAGTGCTCTTCTTTGAAATCGGTGGAAAACCGTTCAAAGAGGAGCACTTTTATCATCACTTCTTTTTGCAAAGTGCGCCTACGGGAGTACCTCTGTCAACGCACGCGCCGCGCGGCACTTTGCGCAAACTTTTTCCAGACTCTTGACGCGCCTCCCCCTCAGGTGTTACAGTGAAATAAAGCGACAACCATCGCTTTCATTCCATTTTGGCAGGAGGAACAGCAATGACGCTGCTGGAATATCGCATTTTTCATACCGTCACCCAGCAGGGCAGTTTTGCGCGCGCCGCGCAGATTCTGCATTTGACGCCCAGCGCCATCAGCCACGCCGTCAGCTCGATGGAAGAGTCCTGCGGCTTTTCGCTCTTCGTTCGCGGCAAGGGCGGCGTGTCGCTGACCCGCAGCGGCGAAGCGCTCTATCCGGTGATCCGGCAGGTGCTTTCCGCCGACGAGGCGTTGACGCAGACGGTCGGCGAACTGAAAGGCGTGCAGCGCGGCAAGGTGCGCATTGGCGCGTTCAACAGCGTGTGCGTGGCGTGGCTGCCGCAGCTCGTGGCAGAATACCGCGTGAAATACCCCGGTGTGGAAATCGAAATCGATCAGGGCACATATGACGATGTGATCGAGTGGATCAAGACGGGCGTGGTGGATTTGGGCTTTCTGTCTACGGAGTCCACGCGCGATCTGGCGGTGCGTCCGCTGTATCGCGACAGGCTGATGTGCGTCGCGCCGCGCGGGTTTAAAACGAAAACGCCGGGCGTGATTATGCCCGAAGAGATGCGCGCGGAGACGTTTGTCGTTCAGGGCGACGCGACGGACGCGGACGTGCAGGCGTTTTTGGCGAAATACCGGATCACAGTGCGGGCGACCTGCCGCGTTGTGGATGATCTGTCTACGATTGCGATGGTCGAAAGCGGATTCGGCATCTGCATCATGCCGAGCCTGACGCTTGAGCGCGTCCACGGCGACGTGGAGACTTACGCGATTGAGCCGATGGAATACCGCGAGTTTGGCATTGCGGTGCTCAATCCGCAGATGATGGCCCCTGCGGTTCGGCAGATGGCGATGTTTATCGAGTCCTTTGCCCGGCAGAAGCGGCGCGAGGCGCAGGCGACGAACGCAGGATTCGATCCGGAAAACACGTTTTAACCGAGACAGCACCCGGATGCGGGACCGATTGTGACAAAATTGTGAATCGCGCATGAAGTCGGAAAGGCAATTTGACGAAAAGATTGCCTTTTGGCTGGGCAGCGCGTATAATGAGGAATAGGGTTTTGATGCCGTAACAATCGGCATTTGCCGACAAAAGGATGCAAATTCTGCGGTGTTGTGCCACGTGGCTGAATCGGCGCAGAAAAATTGCATCACAGAAAGTATGGAGGGAACACTCAATGAAGAAGAGTTTTCTGGCCCTGATGCTGGCCGTCGCGCTGGTTTCCCTGAGCGCGTGCGGCAATCAGGAAAAAGCGCCGGAAGCGACGGCCACGCCGGTTGTGACCGAAGCGCCGACGGAAGAACCCACTGCCGAACCGACAGAGGAACCGACGGCCGAGCCGACGGAAGAACCCACCGCCGAGCCGACCGAAGCGCCGACGGCTGAGCCGACGGGAGAGCCGGTCGCCGAGCAGAGCGATGAGAACGCTGCGGCGGTCGTCATCACCGAAGAAGCGGCGGACGAGAACGTTGAAGAAGAGTCGGATGTGGCGGCGCTGGACGACGGAGTGCTGGCTTCCGCGTACAACGGCGCGGTGACGGTGCTGCAATCCGAAATTCAGGATGAATTTGACAACATGCTCAGCCAGTATGTCGCGTATTACGCGCAGTATGGCTACAACGTGGACGAATATGACACCGAACTTCAGGCTTCCGTTGCGCAGGAGACGGTGCAGAGCAAGCTGAGCACGGCCATCGTCCGCCATTATGCCGCCGAGAACGGCTATGAGCTGACCGAGGAAAAGAAGGCCGAATTGGCCGCGCAGGTGCAGACCACGCTGGATAACACCCGCGAATATCTGGAAAGCTATCTCTCCGCTTCCGGCTATACCGGCGACGAACTGACGCAGGCCGTGGAGGATCAGCTGACGCAGGCGGGCTATTCCGAAGAAAGCCTGATGGAAACGGCTGAGCTGAACGATGTGCTCAACTACCTGTATGAAAAGGCGACGGCGGATATCGCCGTGACCGAGGATGAGGTGAAGGCCGCGTTTGACGAGAAGGTCGCCACGCAGAAGGAAAACTACGCCGATCTGGATACGTTCATCAACGATTATGTGAACGAAAACGAAATCCTCTATACGCCGGAAGGCGTGCGCCTGATGGAGTGCATCTACATCGCTAAGGTGGATGGCGAGGCGACCGAGGATGAAGCGACGAAGGCCGAGGCCACGCCGGAAGAATCCGCGGATATCGCGGAACTGAGCGGCTATGCCAAGGCGAAGGCTGTCGCCGCGTCCATCGCGGGCGGCGCGGACTTCGAGGAAGCCATGAAGGCTTACAACGAGGACAGCTCCACCGAAGAGCAGATGCTGCGCGGCTATCCTGTGGCCGAGGGCAGCCAGCTCTATGGCGAGGAATTTATCGCGGGCGCGCTGGCGCTTGAAAACGTGGGCGACGTCTCCGACGTGATTACCACCGATTACGGCTATTTCATCCTGCGCTATGCGAAGGATCTGGAGACTGGCGAGGTCGATTTCGAGTCCCGCAAGGAAACCGAGACGGAGGAAGCCCTGACCAATAAGAAGAACGACGCGTATACCGAGTATGTGAACAAGGTGCTCGATGAGGCCGATATGCAGATTGGCGATCTGAGCAAGCTCTATCACGTCTACGTCGGCGAGGCGGTCGAGGCCACCGTGGCGTATGCTTCCGTGAATGCGGATACCCAGCTGCTGGATATGCCGGGCGGCGACGCTGTGGCCGACGTGAAGGCGGGCGCGTCCATGGACGTTCTGGGCAGCATCACCGAGGACGGCAAGACGTATTCCTTCGTCGCCGTGCCGGGTACGGAGATCAAGGGCTATATCGGTGCAGACGAGCTGAACGAGATGGATGCGGACGCCGCGCTGGCCGTGGATAACGCCGCGCTGGTTTCCGGCCTTGGCCAGCTCGATAAGAACCCGACGTTCACCATTGCGATGAACGACGGCTCCCTGATCTATGGCGAGCTGTATCCGGAGAAAGCGCCGGAGAGCGTGGGCAACTTTGTTTCCCTCGCCAACAGCAGCTTCTATGACGGCCTGACCTTCCACCGCGTAATCTCCGGCTTCATGATTCAGGGCGGCGATCCCAACGGCGACGGCACCGGCGGACCGGGCTATGCCATCCGCGGCGAGTTCAGCAGCAACGGCGTGGAGAATGATCTGAGCCATGTGCGCGGCGTGCTGAGCATGGCGCGCTCCAGCTCGAACGACTCGGCCGGCAGCCAGTTCTTCATTATGCACGCGGACAGCGAGTCTCTGGATGGCAACTATGCCGCGTTCGGCATGGTGCTCGGCGGTCTGGATACCGTGGATGTGATCGCTTCCGTGCCGACCGACAGCAACGATAAGCCGCGCACCGAACAGGTGATGCGCACCGTGTATGTCGAAACCTACGGCAAGACCTATACCTTCACCATGCTGGAGGACTAATTCGTCAAGCTCAAAGCAGCCTTCTTTCGCAAGAAAGAGGGTTGCTTTTTTTCTTCCCTTTTGTTATAATCTTCGGGCAACCTTTGCGGACTGTTCGCAACCATCCAGTCCTTAAACAAAACTATGGGCCGAAGGCGCGCTGCGCCTTCCAAGCGGCTCAAGGCCGTTTTTTTGTTGCAAAATATGGCCGTGTGCGCTTGCCCTGTCGTTTTGCCGGTTAGCAAAATGAACAAGGAGATTTTTTTCCATGAGTACGCTGAAACCCCAAAACACCCGTGCGCTGGCCCGCGGCGCCATCATCGCCGCATTGTATACCGCGCTGACCGTTCTGCTGGCCCCGCTGAGCTATGGCGAGGTGCAGATCCGCTTCTCCGAAGCGTTCACCCTGCTGCCGATTCTGATGCCGGAGGCTGTGCCCGCGCTGCTGGTGGGTTGCCTGCTTTCCAACATCCTCGGCGGCTGCTCAATTTTCGATATCGTGTTCGGCTCGCTGGCCACGCTGCTGGCCGCCGTCTGCACGCGCCGCCTGCGCGACAAGTTCTGGCTGGCCGCGCTGATGCCGGTGCTGTTTAACGGCGTGATTGTCGGCGCTGTCGTGCACTTCTGCTATTCAACGGCGATTGCCCTGCCGCTGTGCATGCTCTCCGTCGCCGCAGGCGAGGCCGTCGCGTGTCTGGTCGTCGGCCCGCTGCTCATCAGCGTGCTGCGCCGCATGCCCGCTTCCGTGCTGAACTAAATTCCTTTTCCTCTTGACAAAGCCGCCCGCGCGGCGGTATTGTGTATGTATAGCGGAGGGATTTTTCCGCAAAGCATATTCAATTTGTCAGGAGGATTTTTAATTATGCGGATTGCGCTGATTAACGAAAACAGCCAGGCGGCAAAGAACGCGACGATTGAGGCTGCGCTTAAAAAGGCCGTTGCCCCGATGGGCCATCAGGTCGATAACTACGGCATGTATGGCAAAGAGGGCGAGAGCCAGCTGACCTTCGTGCAGAACGGCATTCTGGCCGCGATTCTGCTCAATTCCGGCGCGGCGGATTACGTGGTCACCGGCTGCGGCACGGGCGAGGGTGCGATGTTGGCGCTCAACAGCTTTCCGGGCGTGCTCTGCGGCCACGTGGCCGATCCGTCCGATGGTTTCATGTTTGCCCAGATCAACGACGGCAACGCGGTTTCCATGCCGTTTGCCAAGGGCTTCGGCTGGGGCGCGGAGCTGAACCTCGAATACACGTTTGAAAAGCTCTTCGGCTTCGGCAGCGGCAACGGCTACCCGGCGGAGCGCGCTGTGCCCGAACAGCGCAACAAGAAGATCCTCGACGCGGTGCGCGCGCATAACTTTAAGGATTTGATTGCCTGCCTCAAGGGCATCGATCAGGAGCTGGTGCGCGGCGCGATTGCGGGCGAGCATTTTGCCGAATTGTTCTTCGCCAACGCAAAGGATGAGCAGATCATCGCGTATGTGCGCGAGCTGCTGGGATAAAATGCAAGGAGGGACTTTGCATGCTTCTTGATCTTTCCTGTTTGAGCTATCCGCTTCCGCCGGATGTCCGGCGGCTTTACGAAGCCGGGGACTTTGACCGCATGGAGCTGGTCATCCGCCGTCGGCTGGACGACCCATGTGTGCCCGAAGCGCTGAAAGCGCGACTGCGTGTGCAGCTGGAAATGGCGTATGAAATCCCGCGCGCGTATCCGTATACACAGGCGCAGATGCTGGATATCCTGCAAAAGAACGTGAGCGGCTTTGCGGAGGAAGAGCTTGAAACCCTGCGCGACGACGGCACGCTCGACTGGCGCTATGTGAACGGCGAGGTGCGGTTCAAAAACAACGCGCTCTCCGCGTTGCTCAAGACGCGGAAGGAATACGCCATGCGGGCGACAGACCCCGCCGTGATGAGCGGCGCGAAGGCGAGCGCCGAGCAGCTGAGCGCGATGATTGCCAAAATGAAGGCGAACGGCGGCGTGCGCGCGCGGTTCGAGCTGAATGAGGAGCTGACCGTCAGGAGCGACCGTTTGACGGAGGGCGAGACGCTGCGCATCCACCTGCCGATGCCCATTGTCGGCGCACAGGTGAAGCGCGCCGAACTGCTTTCCGCGTCGCACCCCGTCGCGTTCCTTGCGCCGGAAGACGAGCCGCAGCGCACGATCTATTTTGAACTGCCGTATGAGCCGGGCATGACGGTCAGCGCCGAGATCGCCTATGAGATCGACGCGCCGTATGTTCAGCCACACGCGCGCGAGGTTTACGCCGAGCAGCCCGTGTTTGATACGGAGGAATTGCCGCCGCACGTGGTCTTTACGCCGTATCTGCGCGCGCTGGCGAAGGAGATCGTCGGGGACGAGACGAACGCCCTGCTCAAAGCGCGCAAAATCTACGATTTCATTACGACACAGGCGGTCTATCGCTTCATGCCGCCGTATCTGACGGTGCCCAATATCCCGGAATATTTCCTCAGCGGGCTGCGCGGCGACTGCGGCGTGCAGGCCATCACGTTTGTGACGCTGTGCCGTCTGTGCGGCGTTCCGGCTCAATGGCAGAGCGGCCTGTATACCAAGCCGAACAGCGCGGGTCATCACGATTGGGCGCGGTTTTATGTCGCGCCGTTCGGCTGGCTGTTTGCGGATTGCTCGTTCGGCGGCTCAGCCTATCGCGCGGGCGATCTGGATCGCTGGAATTTCTATTTCGGCAATCTTGAACCGTGGCGCATGCCGACGTGCAGCGCGTTCCAGCAGGAGTTCAATCCGCCGCGCAGATTTCTGCGGCATGATCCGTATGATAACCAGAGCGGCGAGGTCGAGAGCTTGACGCGCAGACTGTACGCGGATGAGTATGAGGACGACTGCCGGGTTGTCAGGTACGAAGAAATGGAATAAAGAAAACGGAGCTTTTATCGCGGGGATAAAAGCTCCGTTTTCGTATAAACTGCTTCATCGAAGCGGCTTTGCGTTCGTCAGGTAACGCTTCACTCCCTGACGCATGCTGATTTTACTTCGTGATTGGGGAAATGATGGGGCTTTGCTCCATACCCTGCAAGGGAACTGAGTTCCCCTGACCTTCCATTTCGCTTCGCGACGGTTTAAAGAAAGGGTTACAGCCCGCTCTCAAACGCCTCGAAGAACTCCGGGCAGCTCCATTTGCCGCAGGCGCTGACGGTATCGCCGGAAACGCCGAGCTGGAGTTTCAGACCGTTGGTGAGCGTGACGGTCAGAGTCTGCTTCCTGACGGACGAATCTGCCGACTTGAGCGTCGCGTGGTCGAGCAGCACAGCCGCCGCGTCGTTTGCCGCGTCGCCGATCAGTGTGCCCACGCCGGAGAGCGTCAATTCCGCAACCTGACCGCGGACGGAGAATGTGTCTTCCAGCCCCTGTCCGCCGGGCCCCTTGCCCGCATAGCTGACCCGCTGGAACAGGCGCATGTTTCCGCCGACCTCGCAGGCGACGGCGGTATTGACGTCCACCCCGGACACGGCATAGATGGTCTGCCCCGCTTCGGCAACGTTAGAGAGGCCGCCTGTCATCGCGCTGTCATCGGCGAGAGACGGCTCGTCGGTCGTTGTGCTCACCGTGCCGACCGCATCGCCCAGCAGGCTGCTTTCCACGTTTGTCGGCGTGCTGAGCATGCGGTAAACCGCGCCGTTCACCGCGACCAGCGGGATATCGCCGCTCGTCGAAGCGAAGAGCGAATCGCTGCTTCCGCCCGCTGCGCGGACGCGCGCCGTACCGCTCACATCCGCCATGCGCGTCATGGATGCGGCCTGTTCGTCGCCCGCCGCGATGGTGTCAATCGAGACGGGCGCAGGCGAAGCCGCCGCGTTCACGGCCGTCTGACGCGGCGCGAACAGGCCGATGCAGGCGACCGCCAGCGCCGCACAGCAGAGCGCGGGCACAAGGTGCGGCATAGAGACGGACCGTTTCTTTTCTTCCCGTGCGGCGGATAAGATGCGCCGCTTCATCGTTTCATCCGCATGCAGACCGGAGAGCATCTCGTCGGCCGTCGGCGCGAGGCGCTCAAGTTCTTTGATATCCATCACCGGTTGCTTCCTCCTTCAAAAGGCTTTCCAGTTTTTTTCTCGCTCTGGAAAGGCGGCTGGAAATCGTCCCTTCCGGAAGCCCCAGCATCTGCGCGATTTCGGCTATGCCGAGGCCCTGATAATAATGCAAGAGGATCGTTTCACGGAACTGGACGGGCAGCTTATGAATCGCCCGCATCAGCTCGGCTTTCTCTTCGCGCTGCTCGATGGTGTCTTCCTGTGCCGGAATGATCTCCAGCGTCGGCGCGCCGAGTACCACGCGCTTGAGCCACGCGCTGCGCCACAGATCGCGGCAGCAGTTCACCGTCACGCGAAGAAGCCACGCTTTTTCGCAGCCGGGCGCAATCGCCTCGCCGCGCGTATAGAGCTTGACGAACACATCCTGACAGACGTCTTCGGCCTTTTGTTTATCCGCCAGATAAAAATATGCCATCCGCAGCACGTCGTCTGCGTATTGCGCATACAGCTCTTCAAATTGAGCGTTACGATCCGGCGCTTTCACGCTGCTTTCCAACCGTTTCACTTCCTACCCTCGATATATAAGACGGATGAGTTTGCCGTTTTCATCCGGCAAAAAGTAAAATTTCGATAAAAAGATTATACATGAACCGCCACGGTTTCGCAAGGCTTGACGGTGTGGGAAGATATAACACAAAAGCGCGTCCCCCGTTTGAGGAGACGCGCCGCCGAACTTCGGCCTTGTGAGTAAAAGCCAGGAAAAATCAGAGTTTTTCAGGGGCAGGCGCGGGCTTAGCCCGCTCAAAAGCTCC
>OGRT01001090.1_pt1 | contig 23797 bp, 17 predicted proteins | sample 1553581 | NCBI WGS metagenome assembly OGRT01 (sample SAMEA2580113, study PRJEB22360) | human gut metagenome | biome: human gut; feature: human-associated habitat; material: faeces | place: Denmark | collected 2008/2010
TACGCACTTAAACAGAGCTCTGGCCGCCACTTCAGTCTTGCCAAACCCCACGTCTCCGCAGAGAAGTCTGTCCATAGGAAAAGGCTTCTCCATATCTCTCTTGATCTCCTCTGCCGAACGCAGCTGATCTTCTGTCTCCTGATAAGGGAAACTGTCCTCGAACTCTTTCTGCCACACGGTGTCCTTTTCAAAAGCGTGGCCCTTTTCCATCTTTCTGTGAGCGTAGAGGTCAATCAAATCCTTTGCAAATACTGCTATCGCCGCCTTGGCTCTGGCCTTTGTGGCCTTCCATTCTCCTCCCGAAAGCTTGTTGATCCTCGGAGATGCGCTGTCGCCGCCTATATATTTCTGGACTATATCCATCTGTTCCACCGGGACATAGAGCATATCGTCTCCGGCATATTTTATCTTTATATAATCCTTCTTCTCTCCCTGGACTTTGAGCTGTTCGATGCCTATGAACTTGCCTATTCCATGATTTTCATGAACTACATAATCTCCGCTGGCAAGATCGGAAAAAGACTTGATCCTCTGTCCCTTTTCTTTGAAAGTCCTGCGGTTTTTTGTCTTCTTGCTGTATTTAAATATATCGTTTTCGCTTATCCAGCAGCGTTTTTCCTCCGGGAAATCTATTCCGGCAGTCAGCGTTCCCCTGGCGAAGGTGATCTTTTCTTCCAGCCCCATTCTTGAGGCAAGGTCTTTCAGGTTGGAAAGCCTTTCCTCAGACCCTGCGACTATGGTTATATCATAACCTTTTCTGTCATAAGCCTTAAGTTCAGACTCGAAGAGATTGAGATTGCCTCCAAAATTTATCACTTGCCGGCTGTTCACATTATATATCTTGTCGAAGGCGTCAATGCCCCTGATTCTCTTAGGGAAAGGGGTAAATATGACCGTAGACTTTCTCGCCAGGACTTCCTTAAGGTCATATATGCCTCCGATGAGTTTTGAATCTTTAGGGATCACCTGGCCTCTCTCCAGCAGAACCTTGAAGTCGTCTTTCAATTCCTGTTCTCTCAGATCGAGGATTTCAAAGATTCTCTCCGGATCGTCCAGCATTACTCTTCCCGAATCCATATAGTCCCATATATATTCCGTCCGGTCGTAAAAGTAATGTATATAATTTTCCAGAAGCTGCATGTTGGAGATGTTTTCTATACATTCGCAGACCTGCGCAGATGTTTCTCTAAGCTTCTTTGCAGCCTCAGGAGACGTGCTTTTTAGCTTGTCGGCCTGCCTTTCGTACTCTCTCTTTATGATAGAAGCGCCTCTTTTAAAAGTCTCCCCTCCGGCAGTTATCTGCTGAGCCGGGTATATCTGAACGTCTTTAAGATTTTCCACCGAACGCTGCGTATCTATATCAAAAGTCCTGATGGAGTCCACGCTGCTTCCGAAAAATTCTATTCTGTAGGGATGGTCGCCGTCCGGCGTAAATATGTCTGTTATCCCTCCTCTTATGCTGAACTGCCCGTGTCCCTCTACCATATGGGCGTATTCATATCCCATGGTTACCAGCTTTTCTTTTAACTCGGCAGGTTCGATTTCCTGTCCCATCGACAGGGTCATGACATTTTCCTCAAATATGCTGTGAGGGCTTATCTTCTTTACTGCAGCAGAAACAGGCGCTACTATGACGACCGGCTTTCCGGTCCTGAGCGCCTTGAGTGCTTTCATTCTTTCGATCAGTCTGTCCTGATTTCTTGCGTTATATTTTAAGAATACCTGCTCCTCTTCAGGCAGCACGAGAATTTCTTTATCCCTGACAAAAAAAGAAAGGTCCGATGCTAATCGCTGGGCCCTTATGAGGGTAGGAACGATAATTATGGTCTGACTTTCTTCCTCTGCTATATGCGCGGCTATGGGAGCTATTCGGGCATCCGACACACCCGTAATGTTGATCATTTTTAACTTCCTCTACTGCTTTCTTTTCTTTCTCCGGCCAAATCGTGGCTGGAACAATCCCGCCTTCTATGGGGACGGGGTTATTCCAGCGCTTTTTATATTGTATTCGTTCATAGCCTTCTCTATTCCCTTCTCCACTATGCAGGCCGCTCCGCAGGCCGCTTTGTCAGCTGCCTCCTTGAGAAGTGTAATCTCGTTCTTTGGTACGCTGCCGGTCACATAGTCGATCATATCCTCTTTCCTGCCGGAGCCGATACCCACTCTTATGCGCGGGAAATCCTCCGTCCGTATATGATAAAGAATATTTCTCATTCCGTTATGGGTGCCTGCGCTGCCCTTTTTTCTTATTCTTATCATCCCCGCCTGTATGTCTATATCATCATATATGACTATAAGCTCCTGGGGATTTACCTTATAGTACTCTAAGGCCAGTCTAATCGATTCTCCGCTCAGATTCATATAAGTCTGAGGTTTCAGCAGCAGGACTTTCTGTCCGGCGATTCTGCCTTCTCCCGTCAGTGCGCGGAATCTGATCTTGTTTACCTTTATGTCATATTTCTCCGCCAGAAAGTCAACAGCCATAAAGCCCATGTTATGACGAGTCTCCTCGTATTTTTTCCCGGGGTTTCCCAGTCCGGCTATTATGTACATAGCTTTCTCCCTCTGTTGTCTGAATCACCGATACTCAAAGGGAGTATCGGTGATCTTTTGATTTCTTATTCTAATCGAACAGCACGCTGATGGAGCCGTTGGTAAATACTCTTGTCATAGCCTCTGCAAAAAGCGGAGCGGCTGACAGGAATGTCATCTTCGATAGCTTCTTTTCTTCCGGAAGCGGAACTGTATTGAGAAGAACCAGTTCTTCTATAGCCGAAGCCTTTATCCTGTCTACGGCAGGACCTGAAAGAACGGGATGAGTGGCGGCCGCCCTCACCGATCTGGCTCCCAGATCTTTGATGGCGTTGGCCGCATTGCAGATGGTTCCCGCCGTGTCTATCATATCGTCTATTATGATGCAATTCTTGTCTTCGATATTGCCTATTATATTCATTATTTCACTCTTGTTAGGCTCGGGACGTCTCTTGTCTATTATGGCTATAGGGCAGTTTAGATACTGAGCCAGATTTCTGGCTCTGGTTACGCTGCCGTGATCCGGAGAGACGACTACCAGATCGTCCATATGTCTTTCTTTAAAATACTTAGCGAGGATCGGCATTCCCAAAAGGTGGTCTACCGGAATATCGAAATAGCCTTGTATCTGATTGGCGTGCAGATCCATAGTCAGTACTCTGTCTGCGCCGGCGGCCATGATGAGATCGGCTACAAGCTTGGCCGTGATAGGGTCTCTGGCCTTAGCTTTTCTGTCCTGTCTTGCGTATCCGTAATAAGGGATTATGGCGTTGATCCTTCCTGCCGAAGCTCTCTTCATAGCGTCTATCATTATGAGCAGCTCCATAAGATTATCGTTTACCGGGCTGCAAGTTGACTGGATTATGTAGACGTCAAGGCCCCTCACCGTTTCCCAGATGTTGACTGATATCTCTCCGTCGCTGAATTTAGTCACCGTGGACTTGCCTAAAGGCTTACCCATTATGCCTGCGATCTCCTCCGCAAATGCAGGATTAGAATTACCTGTAAAGATTTTGTAGTCAGCAAATACTCCGCTTCTCACTTTTTCTACCTCGCCTTCTCGTTTTCATAAGTACTTTTACTTTTTCTTCTTCAAAATCCCTTTAGAAGAAACCCAGCCGGGTTTCTCAGACCCTTTTGCGCGGGCAATGTAAAGAGCGTCCCCTTCCACGTCTTCTGTCACTGTGCTTCCCGCAGCTATATAAGCGCCTTCTCCCACTCTTACTGGTGAGACAAGGTTGCTGTTGCATCCTATGAACGCATTATCTTCTACTACCGAACGATATTTATTGGTACCGTCATAATTGACAAATACGACTCCGCAGCCTAAGTTTACTCCGCTGCCTATATCTGAGTCACCTATATATGTCAGATGGGACGCCTTGGTACCGTCTCCTAAGGTGGAATTTTTCACCTCTACGAAGTCCCCTATCTTGCAGTCCCTGCCCACATGGCTGCCCGGCCTCATATATGCAAACGGGCCTACCTTGGTGCCGCTTCCGACAGCGCTCTGTGTGATGACTGAGCTTTTTATCTCTACGTCGTCCTCTATGTTTGAATCCTCGATGACCGTATTTTGTCCGATCACACATGATTTGCCTATGCTCGTATCGCCCTTCAGAGTGACGCAAGGCCCGATATGAGTTCCCGCGCCTATAGTCACGCCGCAGTCGATATAAGCCGTGAATTCGTCATCGAAGACCACGCCGTTTTTTACATGCTCCTCTATTATTTTCAGCCTGCTTCTTCTCTTTTCCTCTATCTCCTCTAAAAACATGGCTTCCTCCTCTCAAAAGACGTTATCTCTCTAAGATCATCTCTCCTACTTTATAGATATCTCCGGCTCCCATAGTCAGAACCAGATCTCCCTTATCTGCGCTACCTTCCACGTAGTCAGCTATGGAGTTGAAGTCCTGCATGAAAGTCACTTTTTTGTCCGGATGACTCTCTTTTATCTTATCTGCCAGCTGAGCAGACGAAATTTTATAAATATTTTTCTCTCTGGCAGCATATATTTCTGCTAAGACCAGTTCATCAGCCTTTTCGAACGCGTCGGCAAATTCGTCGAACAGAGCCAGCGTCCTGGTATAAGTGTGGGGCTGAAATACGCACCACAGCTTATTGTGAGGAATATTCTGACATGCTGCAAGCGTTGCCTTTATCTCCGTAGGATGATGGGCATAGTCGTCTACTATCTTTACGCCTGAAGCTGTAGTTCCGACTATGTCAAAGCGCCTCTGAGTCCCGTGATATGCCTCCAGAGTCTCTTTTATGACTCCTGTAGGGATGCCTAAACTGTGGCAGCAGGCAAAAGCGGCCAGCGCATTGAGTATATTGTGTTCGCCGGGAACCGAAAGCTGCACTCTGCACAGGAGTCTGCCTTCCTTTTTCACATCGAAAGCAGGCAGCCCTTTCTCGTTGAACACCACGTTGTCTCCCCCATAGGTACAATTCTCGTTGAGACCGAAGGTGACTGCGTTGTCGAGATTTTTTATCACCTGATTGACGAAAGGATTAGCCTCATAGGCAACTATGAGCCCTTCTCCCGGAACCAGCTTTGCAAATTTATCAAAAGAATTTACGATATGATCTATATCTTTAAAATAATCCAAATGATCGGAATCGATATTGAGAATGATTTCTATCTTAGGCCTGAGGTTCAGAAAGCTGTCCATGTATTCACAGGCTTCCGTAACGAAATATTCTCCCTGCCCTACTTTGACGTTGCCCCCTATCTCGGCCAGATTGCCTCCCACCAGGATGGTGGGGTCAGTCTTAGCGTTGTCTAAAATTAAAGAAACCATAGAGGTCGTCGTAGTCTTTCCGTGAGTGCCGGAGATAGCAATGCTGTTTTTGTATTCGTCCATCAGCACTCCCAGCATCTCTGCTCTGGTGATGGCGGGAATCCTTTTTTCTTCCGCTTCTTTAAGCTCCGGATTGTCCCTGCCCACTGCCGCCGAATAAACTATCAGATCGGCGTCCGCTACGTTTTCTGCTCTATGGCCTATAAAAATCCTTGCTCCCTTGCCTGCAAGATTTGCTGTCATATCCGACTCTTTCATGTCGGATCCCGTTACGTTATAACCTCTCGATAAGAGGATCTCCGCAATGGCAGATAGTCCTATTCCCCCTATGCCAATGCAATGTATGTTCTTATAGTGTGATAAATCAATCATACTCTAATTGCCTCCAAGTTTGATACCATAGTGGTCTAAAATATTATAGCACATTCCACCTGAAAATGTTTATATATTTGACAAAAAAATCAAAAAGAAATAATATATTATCATCTAATAACACATCAGGAGGATCCAAATGAAGCGTACTGAAAGAGTTGGAGCCATGATACAAATATTGACCGGCTCTCCAAGCAAAACCTACAGCCTGCAGTATTTCTGCGATCTGTTCGGCGCCGCAAAATCCAGCGTCAGCGAAGATATAAGGGCGGCCAACAACGCCCTTTTATTTACCGGCCGCGGCAGGCTTGAAACAGGAATAGGCGCAAAAGGAGGAGTACGGTTTGTCCCCCATATTTCAGATGAGGCCCTTCGCAGGCTCCAGCAGGAATTCTGCGAAAAGCTGTCCGATCCCGCCCGTATGCTGGGAGGAAATTTTCTGTACACTTCTGACATTTTTTTCGATCCCGAGTTCATAAACAAGATAGCCTCCGTCTTTGCGAGAAAGTTCAAAGATTCAGAGGCTGACTACGTAGCTACCGTGGAAACGAAGGGAATCCCTCTGGCGGCCAGCGTCGCCCACCTTCTTAATCTGCCTCTGGTGATAATAAGGCGCGAAGCAAAGGTTTCCGAAGGTTCTACTTTAAGTATTAACTATTTTTCCGGTTCTTATGACAGAATTCAGAGAATGTCCATGTCAAAGAGAGCGATGCGGCCCGGATCAAAAGTCCTGATCATAGATGATTTCATGCGTGGAGGCGGAAGCATCTCCGGCATTACCGAAATAGTGGGAGAATTTAACGGCGCCGTAGTCGGAGTAGGCGTAGCGATAGCCGGAGTCGAGCCCAAAAAGAAGAAAATAGAAGACTACACTTCCATCGTTTTTCTCGGTGAAATAGACGAAGAGAAAAGAACTATATCTATCCTGCCAAATAGCGACATATTTTGAATTTCTTATTGCAATATTTGGATAGTTAGAGTATACTATATTTGTCATAAAAAATAAGTGTACGATGTAAGGAAGGTGGAACAAATGAATATTACCGACGTAAGAATCAGAAAGATTTCTGACGACGGGAAGATGAGGGCAGTAGCTTCGATCACTCTTGATGACGAATTCGTAGTCCACGATATCAAGATAATCGACGGTCAAAACGGTTTGTTCATCGCTATGCCAAGCAAGAAGATGAGCGACGGCGCTTTTAGAGATGTTGCCCACCCTATTTGCTCTGAAGTTCGCAATCAGATAAAAGAGCAAATATTTCAAGCATACGAAAAGATGCTTACGGAATAATATGTATCCATAATTACATAAGGTTACAAAAACTGCCGCAATTACTCTTTGAACGAGTAACTGCGACAGTTTTTTTATTCTCAGAAATTTTACTTTTCGTAATTGGCTTCCATCACTCTTATGATATTAGTATTTCCCGGCACATCCACCGGCACGCCGGCGCTTATCACTATATTGCTGCCTTCCTTTATGAGCCCTGCTCTAAGAGCCTTCCTGGCGCAATGTCCGAACAGATCTTCTATTTCGTATCTGTAGTTGGCCATGAGGGGAGTCACTCCCCATATCAGAGAAAGCTGATGATAAGTCTTTTCATAAGGAGTGGCGCCTATTATCATTATATCCGGCCGAAACTTGGACATTCTCCTGGCCGTATATCCCGTCTTTGTTATGGCCATTATGGCCGCCGCGTTTATATCTTTGGCCAAAGTACATGCCGCATGACCCACGGCGTTGGTGACGTCCATGGCGTCCATCTCATGCCAGATCATATTTCTCGAAGGAACTTTAGGCTGATCTGTTTCGGCCTGCATAGCTATCTTTGCCATGGTAGCCACCGCCTCCACAGGGTACTTTCCTGCAGCAGTCTCTCCCGAAAGCATCACGGCTGTAGTTCCGTCAAAGACTGCATTTGCTACGTCTGTTATCTCTGCTCTGGTGGGAATAGGGCTGGTAGTCATGGACTCCAGCATCTGAGTGGCGGTGATCACTATCTTTCCTGACTGTACGCATCTCCTGATGAATTTCTTTTGTATTCCTGGAAGTTTCTCGTAAGCGACTTCGACTCCCATATCTCCCCGCGCCACCATTATTCCGTCTGCGGCTTCGAGTATTTCTTCAAAGTTCTCTATTCCCTGAGTGCTCTCGATCTTGGCGATTATCTTAATTTCACTTCCGCCGTTATCCTCAAGAAGTCTCCTTATGACCTCCACATCGCCGGCGCTTCGTACAAAAGACGCCGCTATGTAGTCCACGTCATTTTGTATTCCGAAGAGGATATCCTCTCTGTCCTGGGGACTCATGTATTGCATATTGAGCCTCACGTTAGGAAGATTTATTCCCTTGTGGTTGCTGATCTTTCCCCCGTGTATGACCGTTCCTCTCACCTCTGTGTCATCGGTCTTTTCAACTTTTATCACTATCTTCCCGTCGTTTATAAGGACCAGGTTGCCGGGCTTCACTTCTTTGGGAAGATCCTTGTATGTGACGGAAACTCTCTGGGAAGTGCCTGAAACAGGCAGTGTGGTAAGGATAAATTCCTGCCCTTCTTTTAGGATCTCCTCTCCGTTGGCAAAATTACCGGTCCTTATCTCCGGTCCTTTAGTATCGAGAAGCACAGCTGCCGGTATGCCCAGTTCTTCTCTGACTTTTCGAAACCGCTGAATGGTCTGTCTGTGTCCTTCGTGAGTACCGTGGGAAAAGTTGAGCCGAGCCACGTTCATTCCCGCCAGAAGCATATTTTTAAGCGTGGTCTCATCGGAAGACGAAGGTCCTAAAGTACATACTATCTTAGTTTTTCTCATAAAATCACTCTCCGCTCTGCCGCCAAAAGCCTGCGGCGTATCAATAAAATGTGGCTACTTCTTCTTCCGGCGGCTCTGTCTGCTTCACAGAAACTGCATAAAGGACAGGGCCTTCGCTCTGATACATATGATTGAATTCTTTTTTAACTACTGCTGTCATCTCTACCCATTCGCCGTGCTCAAGTTCTTCCGCCCTGTCATATTTGGCTACAAGTCCTCCGAACTGAATGTCTTCTACGCAGCAGGTCATTATATGTCTTCCTATGACGAATTCATCATCGTCCAGGCCGCCGCCAAGCAGTGAACGTCCTTTGATCTTCAAAGTCTTGCCGTAATATTTGTCTTCTTCCTCATTTATATCGGTATACCAGATAGCATAATTCTGGTCTTCTATTTCTACCAGCGGCACCTCTATATCGTACGGCAGCGGATCTTCTATATCGTCAAACTCTATCTGATCTTTGGCATATTCGTAGATTATCTGGCACCTTCTGTTTATAACTCTCACTATCTTATGATAATCCATCTTGTCCATAGATCTGTCAAAATGTTTGAATATTATGACTTCAGGGGACTTCATCTTGTCCACAGTCAGATTTCTCATGTTATTATTATATGTCAGGAACGTCCTGGCGTCTGCGAACGCCATCTCCTGATAGACTACCCAGTTGACCGGCAGTTTCTGATACAGATCGTCGATGAGCCACATTCCGTTATATTCGATGACTACTCGTTCAAATCCTATCTCCTTTTCCAGTCCCTGCAGGTATTCCGGAGTTATGATCTCCTCATCTTCTATTTTTATTATCTTTACATTGGTGGAAGCAAAAGATAGAGGAAGCAGCTCTGCCTCTCCTTCTTCACACAGCAGTACCAGTGTCTTTTCTCCGCCGTTGAACTTCGGATCCTCCAATGTTTCTTGTATAAACGTCGTCTTGCCTGCGTCAAGAAATCCCGTAAAGAGATACACAGGCACTTCTCTCATTGCCATTAAAGCTCCTTTCTGCCGGATTATGTCTTAGATGCTGGTATCATATTCCGAACAGTTCTTTTACTTTATCTTCTTTCATCTCATAGCCTATCACGCAGAGCCTTCCTGTAACTTCGGCGCTTCCGGTTCTGACGTCAGGCTCCCCGGGAACATAGTCGAAATGTATCCAGCTTCCGTCTTCGGCCTCCACTATGCCTTTGGCTCTTAGTACGAATCCGTACGCATGCTCGTCTTCTAATGCCTCTAAAGCTTTCTGTATATCCTCAGTCTTGAACTTCTTGGCGGTCTCTATGCCGATGCTGTCAAAGATTTCATCTGCATGGTGATGGTCGTGATGATCATGTCCACAGCCGCAGCCGCAATCGTCTCCGTGATGATGGTGCTCGTGGCCATGGTGATGATCGTGACCATGGTGGTGATCGTGGCCGCAGTCGCAATCGTCTCCGTGGTCGTGATGACAGTAGTGATGGTGCTCGTGATCTTGGTGGTCGTGATCATGGTCATGATGATGGTCATGACCATCGTGTCCACAGTGGCGCTCCTCCTTTAGATGATGAAGAACCTCTTCTATGGTATCTCTCCGTTCCATGGCCGCCAATATCTGGGAACCCGTAAGTTTGTCCCAGTCAGTAGTTATAATGACCGCATGCGGATTATGCTGTCTTATCATTTCTACGGCAGAATCAAGTTTTTCCTGGCTCACTCTGTCAGTATGGCTCAGGATGATAGAGCTGGCATGTTCTACCTGATTATTGAAGAATTCCCCAAAGTTCTTCATATAAAGCTTCGCTTTTCCTGCGTCTACTACAGTAGTGAATCCGTTAAGCTGTACTTCTTCTATATGGAGATTTCTCACCGCGTCGATTATGTCGCTGAGCTTTCCTACTCCGGAAGGCTCTATCAATATCCTCTCCGGCGAAAAGTCTTCTATGACCTGCCTGAGGGCCTTTCCGAAGTCTCCCACCAGGCTGCAACATATGCAGCCGGAATTCATTTCATTGATCTCTATCCCGGAATCCTTTAAAAATCCTCCATCTATACCAATTTCTCCGAATTCATTTTCGATGAGTACGATTTTTTCTCCTTTATAGGCTTCTTCTACAAGTTTTTTGATCAGAGTTGTCTTGCCTGCTCCCAAAAATCCTGAAAAAATGTCTACTTTAATCATTATATTCATCTCTTTTCTTTAAATTTTCTATTTGAATTATACCACTTTGAGGCAAAAAATAAAAGCAGCCGCCATCTGTTTTTTTTCTCTATATTATTAAGGTCATCTCCCGTAAAATCGCAGAAGAATATCTGAAAGCTGTCCGGGAATGAGTCAGGATGAGCCGGGAGTGAACCGGGGGGGGATGAACTGATGGCAAGCTAAAAGTCAGTTGAGAGTAAACCGCGCGTACGCTGATGACAAGCTGGAAGTCAATTGATAGTGAATCGAGTCCCACAGAAACCATCTATTTTTATTGACATTGATTAGGTGGCAGCCCACCTGAAATGCATATTTTGACAAAATCGAGTGGGCAGCAGCCCACTCGAAATGAGACTTTTGTTGAAAATGAGTGGGTAGGGCCCCACTCGAACCGAAAATTCTACCCTGAACGAGTGGGTATACTCCCTTCGCAAAATTCCATACAATATTAAATAATAGAGATAAGTCGACCTTTTTCATCTTCTATCGACAATTCTGGTCCCACTCGAAAGAACTTTTATTCGAAGAACGAGTGGGTAGAGGCCCACTCGAAACGCCACATTTAACAAAATCGAGTGGGGCAAGACCCACCTGAAATTCACATTTTGCAAAAATCGAGTGGGTAGTAGCCCACTCGAAACGCCGCATTTAGCAAAAACGAGTGGGGCAAGACCCACCTGAAATGCACATTTTGACAAAATCGAGTGGGTACCAGCCCACTCGAAACGCCACATTTAACAAAAACGAGTGGACCCGCCCCACTCGAAATAGCCTCTCTGCCAAAAACAAGCGAAAATAAATTCATCAATATTCCACATCATAAAAGAACAGTCAGCAAAATTGTGGTATAATATATTCATAGTTTATCTTAACGGAGGTTTTTATGGACAAGAACTCAAGAGAATACGAAGTCTGCGTATGCAGGCACGTCACCCGCGGTCAGATAGAGGATTATTTAAAAGAGAGCGCAAAGACAGACCTCAAAGAGGTCTGTGCAGATCTGAATATCGGAAATGTCTGCGGAGCCTGTCGCGAGACTGTCATGGAAATGATTGAAGCCCTTAAGGCTTAGATGTGTGCGCCTCAAGGCCGCCCACCAATCTGTCTATATGAAGATAGGGCAAAATAACCACGTAAGGGCTACACAGTTTTATATGCTGCCACATTCTATCATGGGCCGCTATGCGAGGGGAGCCGGGCAAGGCGAGATGCCGCACATCCTCTATGCGATCAGCCCGGCGCGCAAGTATCAGTCCGCATCAGATGCGGGCTTTTCTTTGTATAAAAAATGCTCACGGCATGCGGATATATACGCATACAGTGAGCATTTAAATTTTACCCTCCTTGTCGCTTCAGCCGATTATGTTCTCTGCTGTCCCGTCTGAAACAAAGGATCAAGGGATAGTTTATATTACTTTGTGCCTTCTCCCTTTCTTCTCATCAGCACACTTCCTCCTGCAAGGCTAAGGAGAGCAGCTAACATCCATGCTGCCATCTGCGTCTCATCTGCTGTTTTAGGAATATTACTGTCGGCCTGCACTTTATCTCCTGTGCCGCCTCCTGTTTCAGTATTATCAGAATCACCCTCATCTGTACCTTCGGAAGGATTCTTGTCCTCGTTTACTTTTTCCAGACTGAAAACTAAAGTACTGTCCTCAGATGGAACAAAGACTTTTGTCAGGGAAGCTTCTCCGTCAGGTCCTTCGTATCCCGGGGCAGAGACCTCTATCTTATACTCCGCGTCTGCTTTGAGCAGATATTTGCCGCTGCCGTCCTGTGATACTTGAGCGCCGTCCTTATCAGTTACTTTTATCACTGCGTCTTCGATGGCAGCTCCGGTCTTGCTGTCTGTTACGGTCACTCCTACAGAATAAACCGGCGCTTCAGGTTCTTCCGCCTTCTCTGTCACTGTGATCTGCGCATACGGAAGGGCTACATGCTTTACACCTTCTTTTTCTGCTGATACGACAGTGTATTCACCTTTGAGCATACCTTTGAAAATCAATCTTCCGTCCTTATCCGAAACGGCCGTAATAAGGTCTCCTGTCTCTTCATTCTTTAAGGTAATCGTATATCCTTCTTTCGGAGCAGGTTCTTTTTCGTCCTTAGCCGCTCCTTTCAGAATGAGAACCAGGTCTTCGCCCTCTTCTGATTTGACAGAAGTCTCGTCAAAGTAAAGATATTCTTCTTTAGTATAGCTGGAATTGTCTTCGCATGGATAGATAGCCAGTACCTCTCCTTCATCCATTCTCACATCGCCTATTACGAAGTCGTGTAATTTATGATCTATCCTGTAGTCAAACGACCCCCCCTTCATGCCGAATACCCTCGAAATTATACCCGACGTTTCCTGGAGATATTTTTCCGGGTCGTTCTCAAAATCATCTCCGTATAATTCCTGGTGGAGAGTTACTATGACATCCAGCACGGTTACATGCTTATCGCTGACAAGGTATCCTGCCTTTCTGGCTGCATCTCCCCTGACCGTGAGAGTTTTCTGCACCGTAACGCCGTCTACCTCAGTCTGATAGCGGACGGGCACGTCCATTATCTGCGGATTCTGAGTTTTTTTGATGGCTCTGACAGCGTTGTCAAGAGCAGTCTTGGCGTCAGAGAGTTCTTCTTCTGTAACTCCGGCCTTATTTAAGACCTCGCCGGCCGCATCTATGGCCGCCTTTATAGCGTCTAAGGTTCCTTCCGGATATTCCAGAGAACCGTCGCCTTCAGCTACTTCTGCCATGTATTCTTCTGTCTCTTTTATGGCTTTTTTCAACTGGTTTTCGGCGCTCAGAGATAAAGCTAAATTTAGATTTACTTCTTCGTTATTTCCTGACGGTTTATACTCATATACTCGGGTCTTATAGCCTTCGGCTATGATAGTTATCACATAATCTGTCTCCCAGTCCAGATCATAAGTTCCGTCTTGATTAGGCGTTACTTCTGTCTGCACTCCGTTCTTGGTGCCCATCACCTTGATATCGGCGGCTAAAGCCTCGCCTGTATCAAAGCTTTTAGCTGTTATCGTCGCCTTATATATCTTTATTTTCTCCGTAAGGACTATGGAAACTGTTCCGTCCTCAGACACCTTGAAGTTTGTCGACGATGCGCTGTAATATCCGTATGCTTCTATCGTGTATGAATACTTTGCATCGTTCCAGAGTATATAGCTTCCGTCTGATTCAGGGTCTACGACATTTTTATCGGCATCTTTAATCTGAATAGTCACGAGGCTGGAATCTATGAGATTGCCCTTTTGATCTTTGAACTCGAATTTCACGACGCTCTTGCCGTCATCTGTCTGAGTGAGCGGCAGCTGGATGGTCTCGTCTTTAGCTGGAGTAAAAGTATAAGTATACTCATCTGCTCCTCCCTGACCTACGTACCCTTCTTTTGAAGCTGTCACGGTATAAGTCATCTCTGAATTCACCTGGTATTTTCCCTCGCCGTCAGCCTCTATCAGATTGCCGAAGCGGTCTTTCATCGTTATGGCAGCGTCGCTTATGTCATCGCCGGTAACGCTGTCTACAGCCTCAAGCTTTATTTCATATGATGCAGGTTTTGCAGAAATGACAAAGCTTACAGACAACTGGGTCAGAGCCGAAGCCGTTCCATCGTTTATAGCACTGTCAGCCGTATCGGCCGAATATAGCGACAGGGTAGCCTTGACGGTGACGGGATCCTGAGGCCTCTGAGTCGTCAAGGTATATGTCTGATCGTCTGCCGGTTTAGAAAGGCCGGCCAAAGTCTCCTCAGTGAACCATTTGCTGTCTTCCTTATCTTCGAGGCTGAATACCCATCCGCTCTTAAAATCGCTTTGGTCAGGCCTCTTGAGAGTTATAGACTCAAGCTGCGTCTTTCCGTCTGATTCATAATACGGTATAGTATATTCGCTTCCACTCTTTATGACTGCATCTCCGTTTTTAACTACTACATTGCCGTCCTTATAGAACTGAGTCATGAGCTTCTCCGCTTCCATGGAGTCATCAGGCCAGAGAACCTCATCGCTGACTTTTTTCAGGGTCTTGGAGTCAAATACCAAATCATGATCATACCAGGTGCCCTTCTTTGCAGAGCGTCCCGATACTTTTATAGTCTTATCCAGCTCCGATACAGGTATAGGCCAGAACACGTGATTTCCCTTATATGCCGTCTCTTTACTGTCTGCATAGCAGATAGTATCTTCTTCGGCCGGCACTTCAGACGCATATTCAGCGTCGCCCATGTATATCCTGTCAAATCCGTCTCCCGACATGGTTACGACAGCATACATCATACCGTTTTCAACTATCAGCTTTGTATCTACAAATTTGAACATGCTGGAATCCGTAGACGCTTCTATCTCATACGTACCGTCCTCAAGTTCCGTCTCTCCGGCCTGAGAATCTTTCTTTAACTTGAGCTCTATCGCCTCTGCCTTTGCCGGTGTGTAGTTTTCTACCTGCGCAGCTTCTGATCCATCTTCTGCCTTATACCCTTGGGCTTTAGCTGAGATGCTGTAGCTTCTGTCGTCACACAACGTACACTTTCCGTCTGCAGAAACGGTTACAGGGTTGTCATAGTTGTCCTTCACTTCATATGTTACTCCCTCTATCGCATTTCCCAGAGTATCTACAGTGTTTAGAGATATACTGTATGATTTTTGCTTAGGCATGATGTTTATAGTAAAAGTATACTCTGCCAGAGCCTCGGCGCTGTCATCGTTTATATCGGCGTCAGCAGTATCCGGCGCATATAATTTTAAAGTGGCTTTCATAGGAAATACTTTCGATGGTCGAGCAAATTCATACGTCTGGTTTGTTGGTTTATATTTATTTACCCATGTAGGATCGTCAAAATGCCATCCGCTTTTGAATTCCGACGAATCAGGCCTGGATAGCTTTACATTTTTCTTAATCGTTGCATTAGTAGCTGAGCGATAGGCAAGATCATACGTGTCGCCATCTTTGCTTATAACTTTGACGTAAGCTTCGGAACACTGGCTGAAGATATTGCCGTCTATACAGTTTTCCTGTATCCATGCCATAGCCGCCTCTTCAGGCGTCTTTTCATCGGCCTGCGGTATATCGGCCGTAACATTGGCGATATATTTTATCTCCGTATCCATAGAAGTGGAATGGAGTATCACTTCCATATCCTGATTTATGGCCACCGGGATCTCGAAAGTAGAGTACTTATCACTTGTGACAGTCACCTCATACTGTTTTTCTCCTACTTTAGCGTAGTCATAAGTGACGCTGTCCACTCCTATAACGGCATAAGCTTGTCCGTCTCTGACCTCTACAGTATCAGGCAGAGTAAAGTTGCGTCTGCTGGGCTCTCCCGAGGCCATGCCCCAGGTCATACTTGCCTCGTATGTCCCGTCCTTCAATTTACCGTCCGAGTTGCCGTATAAGACAGACTCGTAGGTACCTGCGAATACCGAAGTAACTGAGGTCAATATCATTATCATGACCAACAGTATACTGGTAAATCGACTCAAAATACTTTTTTTCATGTTAACTCCTTTCAAATATGCCTATAATAACGACTGCCTTTCAAAGATATTCCATGAGACAGTTATTATTTTAAAATAAAACACCCTTCTCGGTCAGAGAAGGTGCGTACGCAAAGCTGCCGGCAGCATTTCTGTCAAACCGCCGCCAAAGAGCCTCCGCCGCCCCATCTCAGAAGGCAAAGCATTAAAGCGTGAAGGTCTTCCGACTCAATCTTTATAACCTACCGGGGACGCCTTCTCGGAAATTATTCCAATGACATTCTCATATTTTATGAAAAAAGTCCCTTTCGTGGATATTACGGCTGGTGAGACACAGCGCCGGATTTTCACCGGCTTCCTGATTTTCCCGCTCTATCTATATTCAGTTATTTCAAGACAGCCCATCTTTTACGTCGGGCTCATCTTCTTTCCAATATTCCCATTTTATCTGCCAGCTCCAGCAGATCTTCGACGCGACGGTTTGATACGCCTATATCCGTACCTGCGTCTATGACCTTCTCACATTTTCTGAGGGCCTTTTCCGCGCGTTCATATACTGGATCGCTTATAGGCATGAACGGCTTTTCTTCAAAGACTTCGGCCGCCAGAGATCTGGCCACCACACAGTCCACATCGTTGCTGTATAATATGCCTGCATAGAACGGTACTCCGTCCTTCTGAAACTGGCGGTATATGTCTATGCCTCTTCCGCAGGAGGAGATTACGAAAACCTTGGGTTCTCCCTGTGGTCTTGGCAGCTCGACGCTTCCGAAGCTTATGTTATACACACCGTTTTCTATTCCGTAAAGATTTTTTATTATATCGTCTTTGAAAATTTCGTCAGGTGTTCCGAAATGTTCTATCACTTCTCCGTTTACGCACATGACTTTATCAGATACTTTCTGAGCCAGATCTATCTCATGGAGAGACATTATCACTGTTATGTCCTTTTCTTTGGCCATCTCTCTGAGTATGCTCAGAAGTTCCAGTTTATGTCTTATGTCCAGAAAAGACGTGGGTTCGTCGAGAACTATTATCTCAGGTTCCTGACATATGGCTCTGGCTAAGAGGACTCTTTGCTTCTGCCCATCGCTTATGGCGGTGAATTCCTTTTCTGCCAGCTCGGCGGTATGAACCTTCTCCATTACACGGGAGACCTTCTCTTCATCCTCCTCAGAGAGTATGCCCAGGTTTCCCGTATATGGATACCGGCCTGTAGACACGACGTCCCGGCACGTCATCAGCTCAGGTTTCAGGCGGTCTGTCAGCACCACTGCCACCAGCTTGGAAAGTTCTTTATAGTTCATATGAGCCACAGAAGCATCGGCGATAAATGTATCTCCTCTTATCGCCGTCAGATGTTTTGTTATGCTCTTTAAAATAGTTGACTTTCCCGACCCGTTGGGACCTATCAGGGTGAGTATCTCTCCCTTCTTTATCTGTATATCTATATCCCGTATCAGGATCTTGCCTTTGTACCCTACGGCAAGATCCTTCGTGTTAAAATAAATCTCTTTCATATGTTTTACCGCCGTTTTTTAAGGAGCATTCCTATCACGACAGGAGCTCCGAAAATAGCCGTCACCGTGCTTATACTCAGTTCCGTAGGCGCAAATGCCGTCCTTGCCACGTAGTCGCAGAACATACAAAATACGCCGCCGCCTATAAACGTAGCCGGTATCACCACTATGGGCTTAGCTGTTTTTAGGAGAAGCTTAGCCAGGTGAGGAACCGCTATGCCCACAAAGGAGATGGGTCCTGCAAAGGCTGTCACGCATCCGGCCAGCAAACTGGACAGCAATATGAGTATGACTCTGAACCTCTTTATATTTACGCCCATGCTCTGAGCATAAGCCTCGCCCATCTGATATGCGCTTATGGGTTTGGCCAAGAAAAAAGTCGCGGCGAAGGTGAGCATTATGATGACAAAACACATCCACACATCGTTCCAGTCCATTCCGGAAAAACTCCCCTGGGACCAGTTGTGGAGATTTACGATATCCGTATCTTTTGCGAAAGTTATCATAAATTCAGTAATAGCTGAGCATATATATCCTATCATTATACCTGCGATCAGCAGTGTGGACTGCTGATTCACTTTTCTGGACGCCAAAAGGACAAACCCCATAGAAATGAGAGCTCCTGCAAAGGCCGCCATCACCATGACGAAAGACGAGACAGCGTCCACATATTGGATCAATACTATCATCGTCATAGCCACTATGAGTTTCGACCCTGAGGAAATACCCAGAGTAAAGGGGCTGGCTATTGGATTGCCGAAGAATACCTGTATAAGGAATCCCGACAGCGCCAGGCCTCCACCCAGGATCGCAGACGTTATTATTCTCGGCAATCTTATCTTCCATATTATGCTGTATGCGGTATCATCACCTTCTCTGAACAGGATTATCCTGAATATCTCTTTTACAGATATATGTACGCTGCCTGAATTGATATTGAGTATCGTTATCAGCACGAACGCCGCTATCAACATGATAAATACAGCGTTGTATCTGGCGTATCTTTTTATCTTTTCAGAACGCACGAGGGATTCTCCGTCCTTGACGCATATTTTGCTTTTATCAGACATTTACGGTCCGTCCTCTTTTATTCTACTTTGAAGAAATAGTCCAGGGTTTGAAGATTTTCATCATCAGAGGTAAGGATAGTGTGCATATCTCTTATGACGCTTCCGAGTTTATCTGTCTCCTGGAATAAATTTTTGCCTGTACACCACACGTTGCCTTCCTTGACCGCCTTAAAATCGGCAAGAACAGGGCTCAGGTCTATGAGTTCTTCTATGCTGTTGATCTCCGAGACTATGCTGCTGTTGTAGAAGATGTAATCGGCGTCCTTGGCCGACGCATAGAATTCTTCCATCTGCATATTGACAGTGGATGTCCTCTTCTCCGGATCCCCCAGATTTTCGAATATGTAATTTCCGCCTGCTATATCTATCATCTTAGATACATAATCGTCGGATTTTCTTGTCACTACTCCTCCGGAAGAATTTATGTAGAAGAAGGCAACGGTCTTTCCGGTATTTTCGATGTCAGAAAGTTCATTCATGACGGCCACTTCTTCTTCAAAAGCTTTTTCTGCTTCTTCCTGCCTGTCCAGCAGAACTCCGTAGAGCTTGACCCATTCTGTTCTGCCAAGAGGATGAGTCTCATAGCTGGATCGTTCTATCACGACCTTTATGCCCAATTCCTCGAGTTTCTCCTTTACCTCGGGATTATGCAAAATCATGGTAGATTCCACCGCCAGGTCGCAGCCTTCTCCCATGAGCATTTCGTAATCGGGAGTGTTATATTTGCCGGCGTACTTTATCTTGCCTTCGTTCATGGCAGCCGTGGCCTCTTCTATGTACCATCCGTCTGCTTCCAGGCTCGAGAATTTAATGTCGTCGAGTCCGTCTATGGCATTTACCAGCGACATGGCAGAAGTAGCGGCCATATAGACTTTGTCCAGAGGCCTCTTAAGGACTACCACGTCTTCTCCTATACCCTCCGGAGTCTCTCCGTCTTCAGGAACTATCAGCACATCTTCACCGTCGACTATTCTAATATAAGAATAGCCGCCTTCATAATTGTAAATCTGAAACTGAGTGGCATATTTAAGCTCCATAGTGCTCTCATATTTAAGGCCGTCTATCTTCGGAACATCATCGCCTGAATTTCCACCGCCTCCGCAGCCGGTCATCAGGCTTGCAGCCATGATCAGTATCAGTAAAATAGAAATCAATCTTTTTTGTTTCATAAATATGCTCCGTCTGTTCAGTCTCTGTCAGACTGTCTTTTTCTTCTGATGATCACAGCCGCTGCAGCAGCGATGACGGCAATGACAGCGACAGATACTATGATTATGATATTCATGCTGCCGGTCTGCTGAGCGACGGCATATACAGAGAAGCGCTCCGTCTCGAAAGTTACCGTCTTTTCATCGGCATCATATACAGCCTCTATCTCCTCTTCTTCTTCGCCGTTCAGCCTGTATACCTTGAGGCTGTCCTTATCTTTTACTTCACCGTCATACGAGAGAGTGACTTTAGCTTTGCCGTCTCCCTTTTCCGTAAACAGTTCCTTTCCGTCTTCATCCTGTACCTTCAGCTCAACTACCAGGCCGTAATCTTTATCTTTATATGCTTTGTCTTCTGTCAGATCGTTCATAGTCAGGGTTATACCGCCGCTGGAATTCTCGACTATAGAAGCCAGAGCTTTCTCGTCAAAATCCACCTGTCCGTTTGCAGTAGAGAGGCTCATGGTCTTGCCCTCATATCCGGCCAGAGTTTCGGCGCTGACGCTGGTAGCCTTGCTTATGGTATTTTTCACGGTAATGGAGCTGCTGTCTGCGTCTTGGTCTGCTCCGTCCGCATCCTGACCGGTCTCATCTGCCGGGTCATCCTGTGAGTTTCCGTCTGTCTGAGAGTTCCCCGGTTTGCTGTCCTGAGAGCCTCCCGTCTGCGGGCTGCCCGATGAGCTGCTGCCGGAAGACGAGCTTTCTCCTCCCTCTCCCTTCATGGTAACTCCCGAAGAGCTGAAGGTAAGAGTGTAATCTATTACATGAGGAGTGCCCATGGCCGTAGTCTCGGCACTTATGTCTATAGGCGTGTCGAGAGCCGAAACCGGGATGGTGAACGTAGAATTGCCTCCACTGTTTTCGTTGTTGTATGTAACTCCGCCCACCTTCATCCACGTAAAATTAGTACTGCTCCAGACGACCTTGGCAGTCATTTGCCCTCCCGATACGGTGAGAGCGCAAGGAGACTTTACAGATGTCCTTCCGGTTCCTCCTTGCAATGTTACGGCTACCTGATAAGTCCCGTCAGCAGGAGCAGCCGCGTATACCGCGGCTGTTGCTCCCAAAACCATCACTAAAGACAAAATAATAGCGATTATCTTCTTCATAATAACCTCTTTCAATCAATTCTAAGCGACGTTTCTCTTCTTGTAGAAGACTGCGGCGCTACCGGCCCCCCCAACTACCAGCAACATCATGAGACCAAGTCCCATATTGTCCCCGGTCTTAGGTACATTTGTGTCTGTAGTCCCATTGTCCTGAGGAGTCTGCTCAGGATCATTCTTTGGATCTTCAGGTTCTGCCGGGTCTACTGGAGCCGGATCCTGTGCTACGGGAGCCAGAGTATCGGCCTGGAATGTCATGGTGCGGGCGTACCACACCTGCTTATTTGCCGAAAAAGATCCGAAGGCCAAAGGTGTGTCCAGGGATGCTACCGGGATCTCGTACTGAGCCTGTTCTTTTCCCTCGTCGTTAGTGACTATCGCCTTAACCGGTATTCTGTCTTCTTCGGCTACCGTATCCAGGACGTCTGTATTGCTATCGTTTACCTGACCTGCATACAGATACGTATAACCTGTACCGCTGAGAGTAACTACGGCAGTCATCTTACCGTCCTTCACTTTAAGGACTGCATCGACTACTTTGAACATCTTTTCACCGGTGTCGACGCTTATCTCATATTCTCCGTCGGCAGGAACCAGCGTCGCCTTATCGAATGTCAGCGTGCGTTCATAAAACATCTTTTCAGTATTGCCTGCATCATAGTATTTTTGCGATATCGACACTATCTTAAGGACCTCGTCTATGGAATCTACCGGCACAGTATACAGACGTCCTGTCTTTGTCTGTCCGCTGTCACTAGTATATTCTTTTTCTCCCTCATACTTTATCCACTGACTCTCGTCCTTGGCTTGGTAAGAAGCCAGCGCTTCGTCGGCCGTTCCCTTATAGAGAGCGTAGTAGCCTGTGCCGCTGAGCAGGATTTCGGCAGTCATCTTGCCGTCTTTTACTTTAAGGCTGCAGTCGACTACTTTGAACATATTTTCGCCTGTGGAGACTTCTATCTTATAGTCGCCGTCGGCAAGGCCCGTGCTGTCTGCAAAGGCTGCCTGACTCATGGTCAGAGCCATCGTAAGAATCAAAACCACAGTCAAAAATTTTCTTCTCGTCTTTTTCATATCTTCCTCCATTTTCAATAACCAAGTTAATTCGTATATGCTTATCGCCCCTGAGCTCATATGCGGAAATCCTCATAGCTTTAAGCTCTGCCGGCGATGATGCCAAAAAACAAAAGACGCCTCTTTTCTGAGGCGTCATGGTAAAAAATACGTATTCGTTTAAACAAAACGAAACTGCTGCCGAATTGCGCAGTATATATCACCAGTCCTATCTCAGAAGACTATCGTTCAAACATATGTCAGGTCTACCGGCTTAATCCTTATGCTGGGCGGGACGCCTTCCCAAAGCTTTCGCTTCAGTGGCCGGCAGGGTCTTCTTAAATAGATAACGAGACCTTGCCTGTCCTTTCGCAGATATCACGGTTGCTGAGACACAGCGCCGGCTTCTCACCGGCTTCCGAGATGACTTGTTTGCCTGTTATTCAGTTTCAATTATATCTTATCTTATAGAAAATTTAATGTCAATATAGTTTTACTATTTTTACGGTCTGCCTGCTATTTCATAAAGCAACGCGTTCACTATGCAGGCCGCCACGTTGCTGCCTCCCTTGCGCCCTCTTGCGGCTATGCAGGGGCAGCCGGATTCTATTATCAGCTCTTTTGCCTGAACCACGTTGACAAAGCCCACCGGCACGCCAATGACCAATGCAGGCCGCAGACCGGCTTCCATTTCCTCCGCAATGGTCAAAAGGGCCGTGGGCGCATTGCCAATGGCCAGAATGGCCCCCGGGTGCTCCCGAGCAGCGCGGTGCATGGCGGCAACGGCACGGGTGGTGCCCGCCTGCTTTGCGGCTTCGGCCACAGCGGGGTCTGCCATGTAGCAGATGGCTTCACCGTTCAGTTTTTTCAGGCCCGGCTTTGTGATGCCCGCAAGCGCCATATTGGTGTCGGTAACGATGAAAGCACCCGCGTGCAGGGCCTTGACTGCGGCTTCCACCGCGCCGGGTGTAAAGCGCAGATTTTTGGCATAGTCGAAATCCGCGGTGGTGTGGATGCCCCGCTTGCCCACCGCAGCCGTCTCCGGCGGCGGGGGCAGGCCCAGCTCGTCCAGTTCCCTTGTGATAATGGAGATGCTCGTCCGTTCAATGTCGGCGGGCAGATGATGCTGCGGTGTCATGTGTTGTCTCCTTTTTGCATTCCCATGGCGGCATAGATAGCGGGCATATCCAGTGCCGCGCGCACACCATCGGCAAGCAGATCAAACTGCTGCTGACGGTACTGCTCCATGGGGATAAGCTCGGCCCCGGCCGGATCGATGCCCTTCCGTTTGCACAAAAATGCGGTCAGTTTTTCGGTCAGTTCGCCGGTGTCGAACAGGCCGTGCAGGTAGGTACCGAATACACCGTCCTGCACACAGCCCTCCGGCGTGCCGTCTGCAAGGATGCAGAACGCACTGCCCCGCACCTCGGTGCGGCCTGCGTGGATCTCGTAGCCCGTCAGCTTTGCGCCTGCAAAGGGTTCTGTGGTCACACAGGCTGCGGTCTGGGTCAGGTGCTTTTCGGTGCCGAACACCGTCGTGGTGGGCAGCAGGCCAAGGCCCCGCAGGGTGCAGGGGGTGCCGCTCTCCTCCCCTGCCGGGTCGCAGAGCTGTTCACCCAGCATCTGGTAGCCGCCGCAGACGCCCAGCACCGGCGTACCGGCTGG
>OGRT01001114.1_pt1 | contig 23400 bp, 27 predicted proteins | sample 1553581 | NCBI WGS metagenome assembly OGRT01 (sample SAMEA2580113, study PRJEB22360) | human gut metagenome | biome: human gut; feature: human-associated habitat; material: faeces | place: Denmark | collected 2008/2010
AATCGACTGACCTTTCTTTTTTACCCAACAATATCTTTAATTAAGGGAGACGGGAAAAGGCTATCCGGATATTATGCTGCTGGAGCCAATTGCAGACGCTTTTTCCATATCTGTCACAGAACTGATCTCTGGCAGTACCGTGAGTAATGCAAATGTGTCAGCCAACATGCTCCGCTCAAAATTTTACGTCTGCCCTGTATGCGGCAATGTGATCCATACCATGGGCGAAGCCGTCATACATTGCCACGGCGTGCAGTTGGCGCCCGCGGTCCCAGAAGAAACTGACGAGAATCATAAAATTTTTATCGAAAAAGTAGAAGACGAATACTTCGTCTGCATTGATCATGATATGACGAAAAAACATTACATTTCCTTTATCGCAGCTGCGTCCTCAGACCGCATGCAAATGGTTAAACTCTACCCGGAAGGAAATGCCGAAGCCAGATTTAAGATCAACGGTGTGAAGAGAATTTTCTTCTACTGTAACAGAGATGGGCTTTTTTCAATAAATGTGGTGAAAGGAATAGACGACAGGGAGAAGTCCTATGATGATGTGGAAGAAAGACGGCAGTTGGAAAAGGTGGCGGGCATGCTGTTTGGGTAAGTGAAAAGAAAACAAGTATGTTACCGCTTGTTGTCAACGTTCTGATAAGCGTTTGGGGTGAATAAAGTTCACAGGAAAAACGAGAATTTCGACTCAGAATAATGTGAATGAATAACTTTTATGTATCGCGAAGCGTGCTGCTGATCAAGAGCGAATAGTAACTTGTGAATTGAAATTGAGAGGTTGTATATTAATGAAAGAATATACAATCTCTTTTTTGTATGTTACTATTAATGAAAATAGATTGATATTCATTCCATAAAATATTATCAGATCGGGGAACAACAAATGAACTATAAGAATGTAAAAATAGATAAAACGGCAAAAATTGCGAAGCAGTCCGTAATCATCGGTGATGTAACAATCGGCCGTGACAGCTGTGTGCTATACTACAGTGTAATCCGCGGAGATGACGCGCCAATCGTAATCGGTGAGGAAACCAACATCCAGGAAAACTGCACAGTCCACGTCAGCCGAGACCTGCCAGTCCACATTGGAAACAATGTCACAATAGGCCACAATGCCGTAATTCACAGCTGTACAATCGGCGACCGCACTTTAATCGGAATGGGCGCCATAATTCTTGACGGTGCGAAAATCGGCAGCGGCTGCATCATCGGCGCCGGAAGCCTCGTCACCAAAAACACCATCATCCCAGACGGCTCCCTGGTAATGGGAAGCCCTGCGAAGATTAAGAGAAATCTTACGTGGGAAGAGAAGATTGGGATTGTGGAGAATAGTAAGGAATATGTGAGTGTGGCGGAAGAAATGTGGAAGCAGGGAGTGTTATAAACAAATTAATATTGCGAGATGTATGTGGTCACATCTCGCAATAATGAAACTATTGATTTTCTTTATCTATAAATTTTTTATAGTGTATACGCATATATGATTTCATGCATTCGCCCATAGAAAGCTGCGTTGATTCTGAAATACTTAGTGCTTTTCGCTGTTCATTGTCAATTGATTCTGAGATACATATATTTCCGGTATCAGGGTTAAATGATATTAGGTGGCGGTCAAATAAAGCATCATGATTAGCACATAAAAGTAAACCGTTATTTGCATCTATACGTTCTTCTCTGGAAGATTCAGACCATTCTTTAATGTGACTTGCACGTAATACCGATGTTGTGGAAATATTGCAAAGGTTGCAGTGATGGCGTTCAAGAAGAAGTAGTCTTCGAAAGGAGCCTTGTGAAACGCGTGTTTTTACAATTCTTTCAATATCTGTTCCAGCATTCGGGGTATTATTAAGGGTATTTTGCAATGCAATTGTTTTAGCATCGTCATACATGACATCTTTTGAAATGATTTGATGTTGTAATCGAATTGCTAATGCTGAATTATATGAAGGATTTAGTACTGCAAAGTTTATATTATGAGAACCATGTGTGTCAGTAATAGAATATAGGTGATTGCACAACTCTGAGGGGATGAGTATGGCAAGGTAGCGCAAATAATCATATCTCAGCATGACAAGAGCATCGTCCTGGAAGGCATATCTTTGGAGTAAAGTAAAGGCTTCTTTCGAATCTGGTATATTAATCTGAACTTGCGTGCCCTTGTGTCCGTATTTTTTGTATGCAGAACTGTGAAGGGTTAAATCCCAATTTGATAGATAAGGTGGCACATCAATTGAATGGCGAAAAAAATATGTGTTTCCATCTGAAGAGAGACGGCTTAAAGGATTGTTGATAGCACAAAGATAGCTCAAATTATTATCATATAAATCTATGTCAATACTCTGAGGAGGAGTTGTAGTATTACTCAGACCTTCAAAGAAAAATAATTTCGCTTGTTCTCCTGTGACATCTATATGTGTCTGGTTGACTTTTAGAATAGTATTATTGGCGCTGATTCTTCGTTTCTCTTTTATAATATTCTGATTGGAAAGCTTCTTCACAAATACACCCTGGAAAACATCTGGATTAAGTGGAGTACCTGGAATATGTATATAATTTAGAAAATTATTTAATAGATCAATAATTAATTTATACATGTGCATATATTCCCTTCTTTAATTTTGTATATATTATAGCAAACAAGATGAAAAGTGTATACAGAAAATTATATAAAAGAATCTATTTACACCCTGATAAAAACATTATATAATACCTATATTAAATGGAGGAAATTTTAATGACGAATATAAAGAAAAATAATTGCGGAAGACCTGCAGGAAGAATAAAAACTGCAAAAATAGAAATATCAATTGAACCGACAGTAAAAGATGAATTTATGACATTATTGCGTAAAGAAGGAAAAACTGCTTCTGTAGAAATTGGGTTATGGATCAGAGAGTACATAAAAAATAATAAGCTTGGGGAGGAAGAATAGATGAATGTTGTATCACTCTTCAGCGGACTTGGAGGACTTGATAAAGGTTTTGCAGATACCGGTTATAATATTGTCTGGGCAAATGATTTTGATAAGTACGCGGTACAGACATATAAGGCTAATTTTGGTGATCATATTGTTTTAGGAGATATAAATGAAATTCCATTAGAAATTATACCAGACTGTGATATTCTTATAGGGGGATTTCCCTGCCAGCCCTTTAGTATGATGGGACAACAAAAAGGTTTTGAGGACACAAGAGGAACCTTGTTTTTTAGAATAGCAGAAATAGTGGATGATAAAATTAAAAGAGGAAAGAAGCCGAAAGCGATTATTCTTGAAAATGTCCGCTCTTTACGGACTCATAATAATGGAAAAACATATAAAGAAATACACAGAGTATTACAAGACGTGCTCGGATATAATGTGTTTTGTGATATATTAAATTCAGCCGACTATGGAATACCACAGACAAGAAATAGAACTTACATAGTGTGTTTTGACAACCAGAATGCAAAATTCATATTTCCGCAAAAAGAAAAACTTAAAAAAACTTTACAGGATTTATTAGAGCCGGAAGTTGATAATAAGTATTTTTTGTCAGATAGAATATTACCCACAATATTATCTAATGGAACTGGTGGATATAAAGCAAAATCAGAAATAGATCTTGAGATTGCAAGACCTTTATGTGCAACTATGGCGAAGATGCACAGAGCATGTCAGGATAATTATGTCACACAAAAGGGAAGGATAAGAAGACTTACGCCGCGCGAGTGTGCAAGATTGCAGGGATTTGAAGATTCTTTTGTGATTCCAGTGTCTGACAGCCAGGCGTATAAGCAATTTGGGAATGCAGTTACAGTTAATGTGTCAAGAGCTGTTGCCCAATCGGTAAAGAGTACATTTATAAATCTTGGAGAGTGGGTAGACTGATATGGAATACAAAAACGATAAATGTGAGTTTACTGCGTTTGTAAAAGCAGGACTTGATAGTAAAGAGCAGGAAAATATAGAAATTTGTATTGAAAGAGTAACGAAAACTGTAAAAGAGGACTTCCTTAATGCAAGGGCCAGATTATATAAGGACGAGGTAAAGAACGATGCAGAAGTTATGACTGCATTCAGAAGATTATCCGTTATATGTAATGAAAATGTACAGCAGTGTTATGAATGTCCTGTAAGCAAATATTGTAATACTTATATTGAAAACGCCAGAAAAAATGTTAATGATGATTCACTAAAGATGATAGATTTGTTTTGCGGAGCAGGTGGGTTGTCGTTAGGATTTACACAGGAAGGATTTGTTACTACCTTGGCAAATGATATCCAGGATTGTTGTGTGGATACATATGCACATAACCATCCGGAGACACCCAGAGACCATATTATATTGGGAAACATAAAAGATGTGGTAAACGAGCTTGATGAATTGCTGGATGGAAGAAGTGCTGACATTGTTATTGGTGGACCACCTTGCCAGGGATTTAGTATGGCTAACAGACAGAGGCTGATAGACGATCCGAGAAATCATCTTTATAAAAGTTATGTTGAAGCAGTAAAAAAAGTTCAGCCTAAATTTTTTGTCATGGAAAATGTCAAAGGGATGCAATCTGTAGCAGAACAGGTAAAAGATGATTTCCGTGCAATCGGGTACTCTGTAGAGTGCCATATACTAAATGCAAAGAATTTCGGAGTGCCTCAAAATCGTGAAAGACTAATATATATAGGTAATTGTCTTGGAATTGATAATGAGAAAATCTTCAATGAGATATTTGAACTTAGCGAAAAGATACCGGAATATAATCTGGGTGATGCTTTATTTGGACTTAGGAAATTGGAAGCTTCAAGAGTGAAAAACTCTACAGAAAGCGGCTCGATAGAAAGTGGATACAAAATAGAAAAGAATTATTGTACTGAAACAAATGATTATATTTCTTATATTAATCAAGGCAGAGTAATTGATGTGGTTTCAAATCATAAGGCCAGATACAACAATGACAGGGATATTGAAATTTTTGGACGAATGGAACCGGGAGATCGTTCAGATGACCCTAAAATAGCAGATATCATGCCTTATGCCAGAAGAAATGGAATTTTTAAGGATAAATATTTTAAACTGGAAAATGATAAGGTTTGTAAAACGATAACTGCGCATATGAAATTTGACTGCAATATGTATATACATCCTACCCAGGCAAGAGGATTAACGCCAAGAGAAGCGGCAAGAGTACAGTCTTATCCTGATGATTATTTTTTCAGAGGGGCATATACGAAGACATATATGCAGATAGGAAATTCTGTTCCGCCACTTTTGGGAAGGGCAATAGCACAAGTGATAAAAGGCTATATGAAAGGCGGTAATGCTTGATGAATTTTGTAGAAGCAATAAGAGTAATAAAGAATATAATTCCACAGTGTTCTGCAAACGAATATGATGGAATACTGGTAAAAAGACTGGAAGCGTCTAATACCCTGGATGAGGGGAGAACAACTAATCAGACACACATAGCAATATCTGGAGAACAGATGAATATGTTCCCGTATCTCATGGCTGATGGTTATTTTAACTGCGATTATAGTGAAAAAGATGAACAGTTAAAAAAATATTTTATAACACAGATCCCACTTTACATTTACCAGGACAATATTTCATATTTAGAGGCTGATGAGAAAAGCGGAATCATTTTTGACGAAAATAAAAAAAGTTGTGTTTGTGCAAGCGTGGTAAGAAGTAGGAGAAAAGAACAGGCAGATCAAGTACAACTTTCATTGATTACTAGTGATGATGTGGATTTTGTTAAGTTTAGAAAGTTGTTACACACCGGAGACTTTCTGGTGATCTTGAAACATAAAGAGAGGTTGAGCTATGATTGTATTGGAATAAGAGCAGCTGATGAAAATAATGGAGAGTATCATCTTTCTGTGCTAAACAACAAATTTTACAAATTACCGACTAATACGAAAGTTGATATAAAGAAATATATTAAAATTAAAGATTCCAAAGTTGAAAATAGAAATTTTACAATCTCGGAATTAGGAAACATTCTTAAAGAAATGTATAGTAATGCAGAAAATAAAATGCAAGTGGCTTCTATCCATATTTTCGGAATAAAGTACGGAAAAAACATTATTCAAAAGGCATTCAAATCATTGGATATAGTTAAAGCTGCTGGAATAAATGAATCATACTCTACAGAATTACAAAAGGCTTTGAATATATACAGATGTCTTGAACAGAATTCATATGGTATTTATATTTCAGATGAGAATGCGATAAAAGAAGAAAAAGAAGTTTTAGGCGAGAGAAAAACAGGAGCAGAAAATATACTTTTGTATGGAGTCCCAGGATCTGGTAAAAGCCATGAAATAAAAACAAAATATTGTAATGATGAAAAAATGATGGAAAGGGTTGTTTTTCATCCCGATTATACATACTCAGATTTTGTGGGGCAGATATTGCCGAGAGTGGAAAAAGATAAAGACGGCAATGAGAAGTTAAAATATGTGTTTACACCAGGACCATTTACCAGAATGTTAAAGAAAGCACAAGAAGATCCCAGTAATCATTATTATCTTGTTATAGAAGAATTAAATCGTGGCAATGCACCTGCAATATTTGGAGAGATATTTCAGTTACTGGATCGAAAAGATGAGGATGAATTTCCTGCAGAAGAAGTTGGGGAGAGTGAATATGGAATTTCAAATTATGATGTTGCAAAAGAGGTATATGGGGATGAAAATCACCCGGTAAGGATTCCTTCCAATATGAACATTCTGGCAACAATGAATACGGCTGATCAGAATGTGTTTACACTGGATACTGCGTTCTTGCGAAGATGGAGTACAAGACAGATAGAGAATAATTTTGAAAAATCTGAACATTCAAAAGATATGATTGATGGTACAAAAGTAAGTTGGGGGACCTTTGCTACTGTAATTAACGATATGATTATTGATAGTAATACTGACATGGTAAGCTCTGCAGATAAGTGTTTGGGAATATATTTTGCAAAGAAAAAAGAATTGGATGCAGATAAGTTCTCTGAAAAAGTGCTTAAACATCTATGGGATAATGCTTTTAGAATGGATCCGACAGTAATATTTAATGAGAGCTGTAAATCTCTGGAGGATGTGGTTAGTAAGTATGAAACAAGTGAAGCTGATAAATTGGAATCTGTATTGAGAACAGAAGTCTATGAGAAGATGCTTTTAAAAATGAAGCAGCGAAATATAGAAAATGATGAAAAGTAGGTGGTGATTTTTTGAGGAAAGTTGATATAAGAAGCAAGTGCAGAGTGAATTCTAATTGTGAAAAGGATACATTTGTTGGATTGAGATGTAGTGATGGCGATATTAGTATCAACTTTCCGATAGGTTATCATATATCTGAAGACGACAATGAACTTCGCAAGGACATTATGTTACTATTTACAACACTTTCGGCTAATACAAAGCGAAAGGAATCAGATGTTCTTAGACAAGGAAATGCTTTTGATGAAATGGAATTTCCGTTGCAGTCATATTTATATCTTATAAAAGATTTTTTTGCAAGAGGTTATTATAAAGAACAGGAAGTTTCATATAAAGTTGCTAAAAAAGGAAAAATAAATTGGAACAGAACAATAAAAACTCAGAAGTCTTATGTACAGGGTACAGATGTATTTTATCTGGATTTTGTAACAAAGAACGATCGTGTTAAAGAAAATGAACTGATTACATTAATACATGAGTATTGTGTGTATGAGAGTTTTGAACAAATGGGATGGTTTTTTACCAGAATAATGCCAGAAAAACCACGAATTATAAAGCAGGACAGAATCTTCCGTTCGGTTCTTAAAGAAAAGCTTGCAAATACATATAATGATAAAAATCGCATATTGTTTAGACATATGTTGGCAATTATTGATTTTGAGGGAGATAGAAATTCTGACAAGACTTATAGATACGGAACTTATCGCTTTGAATATGTCTGGGAAAAAATGATTGATAAAGTATTCGGTATAGAAAATAAAGCTGATTATTTTCCGAAGACTTCATGGTGGATTGATAAGACGAAACATGAAAATGCTTCTCTTGAACCAGATACGATTATGATAAGTGGAACAAATGTGTACATTCTTGATGCAAAGTATTATAAATACGGAGTAACTGGAAATACCAGGGATCTTCCTGAATCAACATCAATTAATAAACAGATTACATATGGGGAGTATGTAGCTACTGAGAAAAAATTTAAGAAAAAACATGGAGATAACATGAGGGTGTATAATGCATTTCTTATGCCTTTTGATTCGTTGAAAAGGAAATGTCCGGATAATTCCCAGATGCTTAAAATAGGAGAAGCAATAAGTAATTGGAAGGATAATTCAGAAGAATATCAGAAAATACAGGGAATTCTCATTGATGTTAAATCTTTAATGAGTATAAATGTCCGGCAGGAAATGAATGAAATAGAAAAATTGGCGAAGTTAATTGAAAGCTGATTGTTGAGGTGATTTTGTGACTGATGTTTTAACAAAAGAACAGCGGCATAAGAATATGAAAAATATTCGCGGAAAAGATACCAGGATAGAAGTTATATTAAGAAAAGCCTTATGGAATAAAGGTTATCGGTATCGGAAAAATTACAAAAAATTACCTGGAAGTCCAGATATTGCGTTGACAAAATATAAGATTGCGATATTCTGCGATGGAGAATTTTTCCATGGAAAAGATTGGGAAAAGTTAGAATTGAAATTAAAGAATAGTAATAACAGTGAATTCTGGATTAAGAAAATATCACGTAACATGGAGCGAGACGACGAGATAAATAAAAAGTTAAACTATGAAGGATGGACTGTTATCCGATTTTGGGGAGAAGATATAAAGAAATATACGGATGAGTGTGTTAAAACAGTGGAAGAGGCAATATTTGATGTGATTATTTGTGATAATGATGAAGGTTAAATTTGGAGGTGCTGACATTGCAGATTGATAAAATTCCCAAAATATTTATATCATATTCATGGAGTAGTGATGCACTTGTACTTGAGCTTGCGAACAGATTGGTTTCCCATGGGGTAGATGTCGTCCTTGACAAATGGGATTTGAAAGAGGGAAATGATAAATATGAATTTATGGAAAGGTGTGTTAATGATTCGAGTATTACAAAAGTACTCATAATTTGTGATAAAGCATACGCACAGAAAGCAAATGACCGTACTGGAGGTGTAGGAGATGAAACAGTAATTATTTCCAGTGAAGTGTACGGAAATGCAAGACAAGAAAAGTTCATCCCAATTATTGCAGAGCGAGATGAAGAGGGAAAGGAATATGTACCAACTTATATAAAAACCAGAATATATATTGATCTTTCGAATCCGGAAAAATATGAGGAAGAATATGAGAAACTTCTTCGAAATATATATGAAAAACCTCAGTTTGTAAAACCACCTCTTGGAAAGAAACCAGAATGGTTGGATGAGGAAAAGACTAATTTTTTTCCAGTAAAAGATTTGATTCGTCAAATCAGAGGAGGTAATACATCAATTAAACGAAAGAGCTGCATAGCAAGATTTCAAGAAGCATATATTGAGGCTTTAAAATCTTATTATATTTGTAATGTAAAACCAGAAGAAGCATATAATAATTTCCTAAATACAAAAACAGTACGTGATATATATTTGGAATTTGTAGAAACGATTGCCGAAACCGAAAGCAATTATGCGGAGACGCTTGCAGAATCTTTTGAGTACTTATATAACAAATTAACTTGTGTAAAAACATTTAATCCACAGGCATATTCTGCAAATAAGAATGATTTGGATGTATATAAAATTCTTTTGTGGGAATTGTTCATCTGTGTTATTGCTTATTTACGTCATATTAAAGACTATGAGGCAATAAATATATTGCTAACATATACATATTTTTTAGAGAACAGTCTTTTTGGTGGAGAAATTAAACAAACTAATTATACAACATTTAGACATCATAGTTTTGTCATTGAAGAACATTATAAGCCAATGTCTCAAATGAAAGATAAGTATACTTTAGTTGGCAATATTATTTGCAGTCAAAGAGAAAAATTTCCGATATATACGGCAGAAGCAATTGCAGAAGCAGATTTATTTTTATATCAGGTTTGTAATGCCTATGATCTTCCTAAAAATGAGCGAATTTGGTATGGCACTTGTTGGTTTCCTACATGTTATATTTATGTTGAAAATAAAGGGCTAGAATGGGAAAGAATGAAGTCACGTAGATATTGTAAAAAAATGGAGGTATTATTTGGCGTAAATGATATTGAAGAACTAAAGGGAAAAATAGAAAAATGTGTGTATAATTCTGAAATAAGTTATTTAAGGGGATGGGATGCTGCGCCTGCTATCTTAAACTATATTAAAGTTGAGGATATTGGAACCTTAAATTGATATACGTTATGAAATGGGATTAAATGTCTGAAATTACTAAAGAAGATGCATATTTACGTTTCAACAAGGAACTTATGAAAACAGTTAGAGTAGTTGCAGCTGTAATAAAAACTGTTAATGAAAATGACGAACCCATTATTTTCTTGGACGATTGTGACGCACATCTTGCAGAAGCCTTTTTAAACATGCTCTAGGAATTTTGCACCTTATATTGGATTTACGGAAGCAGAGGTAAAGACGCTTACCGAGAAATATAACCAGGATTATGAGAAGAAAATAACGGGAGGGACCCACCATGGGACATTTCTATTTCATCCGGCACGGGCAGACCGTGTGGAATGTTGAGAACAAAATATGCGGGGCTACAGACAGTCCGCTTACAGAATATGGACGCGAGCAGGCAAAGGAGACGGGACAGAAGATTCTTACAGAGGGGGTTAAGGCAGATGAAATCCTCTGCTCTCCGCTTAACAGGGCAGCGGATACTGCCAGGTTGATTTCGGAAATGACAGGAATTCCATACAGGGTGGAACCAAGGCTGATTGAGCAGAATTTTGGAAAATGGGAGTCCACTCCCCGGGATGGGAAGGATTTCAAGAAAGCAAAGGAGTTTTTTGCATGCAGTCATGAAGGCGGAGAATCAACACTTCGGCTGGCGCAGAGAATCTATAATCTTCTTGATGAAATAAAAGCAGAGTCCGATAAAAAGACCTACATCCTGGTTGCTCACAACGGAATCGCCAGAGTGGTACAGTCCTATTTTACGGATATGACAAATGAGGAATATGCTGCATTTGGAGTAAAAAACTGTGCTGTGGTTCGATATGATTTTAAATGACAAAAGAATATTCGGAATATGAATGATTATTTTGAAACGGTAAGTAATCTTGAGGTAATTAAGCCGGAAAAGAAACGAATAACTCTGCGCCATTATCCTGATTAAAGAGGCAAACGAAGGAGAACAGGGAAAAGAGACTGGAGAAAAACTAAATGATAGTTAATAAGTGTTCGGAAATTTTATTAGCAAAATCAAAAAAACTATATGGGAACTACCGGGATAACTGTACAGTTGTCCAGAGAATGCTGGAAAAATATAAAAAGTTATATCCTAATATTTCTGATTATTCTATAATGCATTTTATCGATATTGCAGAATTTTGTGATATGATAATGGATAAGCAGAAACTGGAAAATCTGAATGAAGATGAGTGCTACTGTCTTTTGTCCGCAGCGCTATTTGCACATATTGGATTTGGCTTAAATCAGGAAATTATGAATAGATATGTGGACAAGCTTGGAATTCAGAAGCAGGCAGAAGAGCTTACGTTCTTTCAGGTTATGAGTAAATATCATGTTTTGTTCAGTGCATGCCTGTTGGAAGAATACGGCGATATATTTGAATTTCCATCAGATCTGCATAAATATGCCATAATCCGTATGCTTCACTTTATCGGTGAAAATGGTACAGCACCTGTTCAGTTAGAAGAAGCTTTGGTGTTGAACAATCAAAATGTTATCAGTCTGAGGGAACTGGCGGCTGTGTTAGCTGTTGGAAATCAGCTGGCAGAATTAAAAAATGCAAATATTGATTTGAGCTATGACAAGTTCGACAAATATAATTCCGAAGAAATCGTTGGATTTGTTGAAAGAAACGTGGTAAGAAGTATTAAGGTAAAAGATGGCAAACTGGTGATAGAAGCAGGCGGTTCGGATTCGGCTTATACACTGATTGAGCGGAAGGTAAATTTAATTATTGATAATTTCGGGAAAATTGTCAGTAGTCTGCCTGACCGGTCAGACCACAGCTTGAATCTTTTTTCCATTGCTTCCATAGAGCTTCACCGCCTTCCGTCAGCGGAAACAGCTGAAAAAATCTATTTGAACAAAGAGATCGAAGAATCATGGACAGATGAGGATAGGGAACTGTTTCAGAAGCTTTCTCCTGAGGAAAGAGTGTTTTATGCCGATTATTTATCCACAGAATTCGAGACAACCAAATTCCTTGTAGAGTTCGCGAAAACCAACAAAGCCGTACTGGAAGGATTAGAGTACAGAGTGAAATCACCGAAATCCTTGTACAATAAGCTTTATCAGAGAGTAGAGAAATCCTTCTTTGATTCGCTGGCGGATGTAGTCCGTTATACAATCATACTGGATCCGGAAGATTATGTAGAACAGATCCGTTTTGTTATAACGGCTTTGCATGAGAAAAACTGGAAAATTTATGCATTAAAAAATTATTGGACCAATGACGGTTTTCCATATAATGGCGTGAATACCAAATTTAAAAATCCGCGCAACTACCGAATTGAAATCCAGTTTCATACAAAGGAAAGCTTTGATGTGAAAATGAGCAAGGAAGACCACGATTTGTATGAGCAAAGAAGAGTTCTTGAGCCTGGATGTGATGAGTATAACAGGATATTGCAGCTGCAGCTGAACTTATATTCTAATATGGAGTATCCAAAAAACATTGCACTTTTAGACAATATTTGAACAATTTAAGGAAAAGGGGAAGAAATATGTTTTCTTTAAAAGAAAAAGAAGTAAATACTGGACGCCAGAGAGAGCTTGACCTGGTAAAAGGCTTTCTGATGATTATGATTGTATTTATACATTCCTTTCAGACAATTGCAGGTGCAGCAGCGGCAGAGTCAAGTGTACATAAAATTATGTTTGCCCTGTTTATGCCTACCGGAGCCTGCTTATATCTGTTTACCATGGGTTTTGGAAGTGTTTTTACACGTCATTCCCAGCCAAAGGACATGGTCAGAAACGGTATAAAACTGTTGATTTACCAAGGCATAAGCAATTTATGCTATGCGGCAGTTATGACGGTCAGCTACGCCATTAGAAATTCTATTACAGGAGAAGTAGCAGGCAGCAGGGAAGTATTTGAAGCAAGTCGGTATTCCATGCTTACATTTGTGAATATCTTTTTCATATCCGGTATGTGCTACCTTGTACTTGCTTTGTACAGGAAATTAAATGTAAAACTTGGCGGTTACATAATAAGTGCATTGATAGTGGGAATCGTGACACCTTTTACCAAACTGCTGATTTCTGATAATCAGGCACTTAACTGGCTTCTGGATATGACCTTTGGGGGAAAAGGTGAGACAAGCTTCTGCTTTTTTCCATATCTGAGTTATGTATTTTTAGGATATGTTTTTGCAAAAGTAATCAGAAGAGTACCAGAGAATGAAAAAGGAGCTTTTTACAAAAAGAGCGGTCTGGTATGCGGAATCGTAGCGGTAGCCTGGTTTGTGATCTGCATCGTAATGCATCCGGGTGTTGACGGATTCTTTAATTATATGATCGAACAGTATCGAACTCCCGGACTTGTGAAAGTAGTGGGAACCTTCTGCAGCATTATCCTTGTATTTGCAGTGGCATTTTTTCTCATGCCGATTATAGAAAAATGGAAATTTGTTTACAATAAGCTGTGCTATTATTCCAGGCAGATATCCAAAATGTATGCAGTGCATATTGGAGTATATTGGACGATTGCTGGTTTTGCAGCTTTTTACGAATTTAGTGTAAGAGATTGTCTGATTTTGTCAGTCGTTGTGCTGATCGTAACAGATCTACTTGTGCAGGGATATTTGAAACTGACAGATAAGCTAAAAGGATAAAAATGGAACAATACTATTATAATCATATGAACAAACCCCAGCAGGCTGCTTATCACAGCATTTTTGCCGGGGTGAAAAATCTATTGGATGAAATTCAGGTTCCGGCGCTTTCCGGAGAGGAACTTTACAATGTCTTTTTCCAGATGAGACTGGACCATCCTGAAATATTCTGGGTAACTAATTTTAAATATCGTTACTACAAAGATTCGCCGAACCTGATTTTTATACCAGAATATCTTTTTGAGAAAAACAAGATCCGGGAGCATCAGAAGGCTCTGACAGCCAGGGTAGAGAAGCTTGTCCGCCCGGCACAGAAGATGTCTGAGTGGGAAAAAGAGAAATATGTGCACGATTTTATCTGCGAAAATGTCCGTTATGACAAACTGAAAAAAGCATATTCCCATGAGATCATAGGTCCTCTTGGACAGAGCGTCGGGGTATGCGAGGGCATTGCGAAAGCGGTGAAGGTTCTTCTGGATGCGCTGGGAGTATGGTGTGTGATCGCAATTTGCGGTAACAATCCGGAAAAAGGAATCAAATACCGGCACACCTGGAATATTGTAAAGATAAATGGCATATATTATCATTTAGATGCCACTTTTGATAACAGCCTGGGAAAAGATCACGAAAACACGGAAATCCGCTATGACTATTTCAACCTGGATGATCAGCAGATCTTTCGCAATCATGAGCCCTTGATCGCGCCTGCGCCTCATTGCAATGATCATGATCATTTTTACTACAAAGAAAAGAAATTATCATTTACCAAACAGGAGGATGTATACAAGCGGTCTTTGCAGGCTGCTAAGAAAGAAAAGGTGCTTGTTTTTCACTGGCGGGGCGGCTATCTGACAAAAGAAGTATTAAATGAACTTCTTGACCTAATCCGCAAAGCCGGCATGGAAAAAGAGAAAACCGCAATGGTCAGCATAAACTGGCCCCAGGCAGTTCTTCGCGTCCAGTATGCTGACATACAGGTACAGGAGAGTGTTATGCTGGAGGAAGCGAATGAAGGGGAGAAGGATTGATGAAATGACCCACGGGATTTTGTGCTGAAACTGTCCGGAAAAAATAAAACATTGTTGAAAGAATTCTATTGTTATATGATTTCGTAAGTGATATACTTAAACACAAGAAAACCGTGTAAAATTACAGTTTATTTTTTGCGCGGTTTCTTATATACATAGGGGTTAGTTTGGTCTAACACAAAGATGGCTTGAAAGATTATAGCGAAAATATAATCAACAAGCTATAGAACTGTTACTATACCGCTGAAGAAAATTATTTTTGCTATATATATGAAAAATTTTTCGATTATACAAGGAAGGAAAATGTAATGCTAATGAATATTTTTGAAGGTATACTGATTCCATTTGTTGGAACAACACTAGGTGCAGCATGTGTGTTTTTTATGAGAAAAACACTTAGCAAGTCAGTGCAACGTGCACTTGCAGGGTTTGCAGCAGGCATAATGGTTGCTGCTTCAATCTGGAGTCTTCTGATTCCGGCTATTAAACAATCTGAGAGTATGGGAAGATTATCATTTGTTCCGGCAGTTGTTGGGTTCTGGATTGGTATTTTGTTTTTACTAGCGCTCGATCATTTGATTCCACATCTTCATGTTGGAAGTGATCAGGCAGAGGGACCGAAAAGCAAGCTTGGCCGTACAACAATGATGGTGTTGGCTGTTACACTACACAACATCCCTGAAGGTATGGCAGTCGGTGTAATGTATGCAGGATTTCTTGCTGAAAATGCACAGATTACAGCAACAAGTGCACTCGTTTTATCGCTTGGAATTGCCATTCAGAATTTTCCGGAAGGAGCGATTATATCCATGCCGCTTAGGGCAGAGGGCGAAAGCAAGGGAAAGGCATTTCTCGGAGGTGTACTTTCAGGAGTGGTTGAACCGATTGGAGCAGTACTGACGATTCTTGCTGCACAGCTGGTAATCCCGGCATTACCATATTTACTGAGCTTTGCAGCAGGAGCCATGTTATATGTTGTGGTTGAAGAACTAATTCCGGAAATGTCGCAGGGACAGCACTCGAATATTGGTACGCTTTTCTTTGCACTTGGATTTAGTTTGATGATGATCCTAGATGTGGCATTAGGGTAAGAGGCGAGAAATGATTCTTAGCGATTATGCTGGCAGTTACATTTGAAAGCAGTTTTGGAGATAAATTTATGTATCAACATGCTATGAAGGCACCAGATGAAATGAGGGAATTGCATAAGCAGTTTTATGTTTTATATGAAAAAAATGAAGAAATGCGGATGCAAGGCGAAAAAGATACAGTGATTGGAGAAAAAAGCATGAAAAATGAAGAATATAAAAAATTGTCAATTAAAGAGTTTACAAAAGCAGCAGGAAGATATGAAAGTAACTATGCTGGCATTTACGAAATGTGCAAGAAGGATTATCCGGATCCACAGGCATTTTTTGACAGTGTGAAAAGATGTCTTCGCCCAAATGGAAGATTGATACTGAGAGATGTGACCAGTGACAATAAAGTATTGGTATGGCTAATGAATACATTGGAAATGCCGTTGGCAAATATATGCGGACATGGAGATGTCCAGGTGCCAACAAGAGATGTGGTCATAAAATGTTGCAAAAAAGCAGGATTAAAAGTAGAAAAATTTGAAATTCGTAAAGGTATGCGAATGCATTGTGTTGTGAGAAAACCTATGGGAAAGGCGATAGGAAATGAAAGATAAGTATCTTAGGGAAACACGAATGGTTGATTTTTCTAATCCGGCAATTCAAAAACTTATTCAAAATATGAAATGGAAGGAAATGGGTGAATTTGAAAGGATTAAGGCAATCTACAACTATGTAAGAGATGATGTTTTATTTGGATATAATATTGATGACGGAATTTCAGCTTCAAAAGTACTTGCAGATGGTTATGGACAATGTAATACAAAAGGAACTTTATTTATGGCACTTTTACGTGCCTGCAATATTCCATGCAGAGTACATGGTTTTACGATTGATAAAGGACTGCAGAAAGGAGCTATGACAGGGTTTGTTTACCGTAATGCTCCAAAAAATATTTTCCATAGCTGGGTAGAAATTAATTTTGAAAATCAGTGGTACGAACTGGAAGCTTTCATTTTGGATAAAACCTACATAAAGAAGTTACAGGAACAAAATTCGGAATGTACAGGTGCATTTTGCGGTTATGGAGTAGCAGTCAAGGATTTCAGAAATCTCATTATTGAGTTTGATAGGAACAATACTTATATTCAGAGCGAGGGAATTAATCAGGATTTTGGTGTTTATGATTGTCCAGATGAACTATTGAAGGAACATCATCAAGAAATTTCAGCCTTTAAAGCATTTGCTTATAGACATATTGGAAGACACCTCATGAATCGTAATGTCAGGAAGATTAGAGAACGATAATTTTAAGCTTTTAGAATTAAAATTAAATTTGGAGGGTAATATGGCAGACAAAATACAAAATGCTTATGAAACATCAAAAAATATATATGACGATGTTCTTACGCAAAGAAATATTTTCAGCAAACTGTATATTAAGTTATTTTGGAATGGCACTGATGATAATGATATAGCACGAAAAGTTTTAGCATATGTTCCTGATGACTTTTCAGGAAATCTTCTTGATGTTCCGGTTGGAACTGCTGTATTTACGGAAAACAAATGGAGTTCGCTGAAAAATGCACATATTACTTGCCTTGATTACAGCATAGATATGCTTGATCAAGCCAGAAAAAGACTTGGCAGTCATGCACATATCAAATGTATTCAGGGTGATGTGGGGAATCTGCAAATGGAGAATGAATCTGTTGATACCGTTGTTAGTATGAATGGTTTTCATGCATTTCCTGACAAGCAAAAAGCATTTCATGAAATATGGCGTGTTTTGAAACCAGGTGGCAATTTCATTGCCTGTTTTTATATCAGGGGAAAATCGAAACGGACAGATTGGCTGGTAAAAAATATTCTTGCAAAGAAAGGGTGGTTTTCTCCACCGTTTTAGACGGAGAAAGAGCTGAGAGATATCCTTCAAAAACTATATAAAGAAACGGATATCCATGTTGACGGTTCTATGGTATATTTCCGTTGTGTGAAGTAATGCAATGATGCTGGATTTATAATAAAGTTTCAGATAATAAGTCTGGAACTTTATTTTTGTCTAAATGGATTATTGCCGTCCGTTCAGGTCTGGATAATGCTCGATTCTCATGTTAAGATAATAGAAAAGGTTAGATAAAACTAACGCAAAGAAATACCACCAGTGGAAGCAGGAAAACGGCTGTCCGGTGGAGAAAAACAGCGCATTTCCATCGCAAGAGCGATTCTAAAAGATGCACCAATTATTATACTGGATGAAGCAACAGCCAGTGTAGACCCGGAAAATGAACATCTGATCCAGGCAGCTATATCGGAACTTACAAAAGAAAAAACCATAGTAACCATCGCACACAGACTAGTGACGATTGAACAGGCAGACCACCGATTTCTTCCAGTTCCAGTGCTTTTTCAATAACCGGTGTGAAATCTTTCTTCTCATCAATTTCACCATGAGTATAGATGTTGATTCCTTTTCCCTCTGTCTGTTCACATTGAAAACAAAACATTTTTTAATCCTCCGTTTATAGTATTTACCTTTTGTTTCTGCTAAAAGTATAGTATGATAAATACAACTTGTATGTTTGATTTCAAACAGGAGGAACGATTTTGGAAAAATATTTACCTATTCTAAGAAGTAGCCCATTTTTTAAAGGTCTTAATGATAACGAGATATTATCCATATTGCATTGTGTAAATGCAACAGTAATTTCAAAAGAACGGGATTCATATATTTTCAGAGCAGGAGATTCTACCGAGTTAATGGGGCTTGCGGCGTCAGGCTGTGTTCTTGTTATTCAGGAAGACCTCTGGGGACATCGGAATATTCTGTCGAAATGTCATGCCGGAGATTTTTTTGGAGAACCATATGCAGCAAGACCGGGGGCTGTTTTGAATATCAGTGTGGTAGCTGATGAGGATTGTGAGATTATTTTTCTAAATGTCCAGAGGTTGCTGGTCACTTGTCCAACTGCATGTGAGCATCATCAGAAGTTGATCCGTAACCTGGTCAGTGTTCTGGCAAATAAGATACTGATCCTAAACGATAAGATTACACATGTCGGCAAACGAACAACAAGGGATAAACTATTGTCATATCTGTCGGCAGAATCCATCAGACATTCGTCGTTATCTTTTGATATTCCCTTTGATCGGCAGCAGTTGGCAGATTATCTTTGTATTGATCGTGCAGCAATGTCTACGGAGATATCAAAGTTACAAAAAGAAGGCTTTATAAAAACAAATCGAAATCATTTTGAGTTGATTGCTTGTAATGACACAGATTTACAAACTAACAAATGATGGTATAATTTTATTGTTGAACTGACAGAAAGGGTAGATATGAGAAAAGCAATCGTATATGCATCGGTGCATCATGGAAATACAGAAAAAATAGTAAAAAGCATAGCAGAAGAGTGTCAGGTAGATTTGATTGATGCAGTAAAACAGTCAGATGCAGATCTGAGCAGTTATGATATGATCGGGTTTGCATCAGGAATCTATTTTTCAAAGTTTCATCAGTCGATGTTGAAATTTGCTGAAAAGAATTTACCAGATGACAAAAAGGTCTTCTTGATCTGTACTTATGGTGGAAGTGCGAATTATAAATCCATAGAGCAGATTTTGAACAAAAAACATGCCAGCGTAGAGGGTAAATTTGGATGCAAAGGATACGATACATTTGGTCCGTTCAAACTGGTCGGAGGTATTGCAAAAGGACATCCAGATGATAAAGATATCCAATATGCAGTGGAATTTGTAAAAGACTTATAAACACGTAAAGAAGAGGAGCAGTAAAATGGAGGTTGCAAAACCAATCATTCGTAAAATAGATGATACACCTGAGTCATTAAAAATATTTGAAGAGGATTTATGCTCTTGTTCGGATGAAAACGTACAGGAAATAATAACATCGTATCCAACTGTATATATCCATAATTGGAAAGAATCTGATGAGTATGAGGTGTACATAGGAGAATCAAATAATGTGATTCAACGTACAAGACAGCATTATGAGACCGGACTTTATAATGCAAATTCCTGGCAAAACAGAATAATAGGAAAATCTGCGGCCTTGTATATTATCGGTCATGAACATTTTAATAAGTCTATGACATTAGATGTTGAAAATCGTTTGATGCATTATATGCTCAGTGTACCTAAGGTAAGAAAAGTTCATAATCTTCGAGGAAATCCACAGAATCATTATTATCCTATGGAGGAATTGGACAGGATTTTTTCAAAAATCTGGAGAGGCCTTCGGAAAGATAATAAAGATCTTTTTCCAACTGAAAGCATGATACATGATTCTGCAATCTTTAAAGCGTCGCCATTACATAAGTTAACAAAGGAACAGTTACAGGCAAGAGATAAAATAATTGAACGTGTGAAAATGGCTTTATCCATAGGTGCTGCAGGTCAATTAATCTTTGTAGAAGGCGAAGCAGGAACTGGAAAAACAGTATTAAACAGCAGCACATTTTATGAAATATGTTGTCTGGCAGAGGAAAATGGTTTGGATGATCTGAGATGTAATCTGATCATTAATCATGATGAACAAATTACGGTATATGAGCAGATCGCTGAAAAATTAGGTTTAACAGATAAATATGGAGAAGTGGTTTCTAAACCAACACGATTTATAAATACACATTCTCCGAATAATCCAGTAGATATAGCTTTTGTTGATGAGGCTCATTTGCTTTGGACACAGGGTAAACAGTCATATCGTGGTGATAATCAGTTGCAGGATATAATTGAACGCGCCAGGGTAACAGTTGTTATGTTTGATGAGAATCAGATTCTAACAACGGAGCAATTTTGGGAGTCACAAATACTTGACAAATACAGAGAAGAAGCCAAGAAGAATAAGAATTATATTGTGCTTAAAAACCAGTTAAGAATGCATGCAGGGAAAGAAATGTTAAACTGGATAGATGGATTTACAAAGAGAAAAGAGATACTTCCCTTGCCGAAACCTACTATTGACTATAGTATTCGAATCTTTTCTTCGCCAGAAAAACTGGATGAAGAAATATGTAAATTAGCAGACAAAGAGGAATCGTCGTTATCTCGTTTGATTGCAACATATGACTGGGAATATAATGCCAAAACCGATCCAACTGAACGTCTGAGTAAATACTGGGAAGTTCTTATCAATGGATGGCATAAGCCATGGAATAGAGAACTGGAATCTGAATTGTCTCCAAAACAAAAACGTTATAATAAGAAACTAGCGTGGGCAGAGCAGAAACAGACAATCGGAGAGGTAGGATCTACATTTACAATTCAAGGTTTTGATCTGAATTATGCAGGTGTAATTCTAGGTCCATCTGTAAAATATAAGGATGGAAGAATTGTCTTTGATCCAGATTCGAGTTGTAATACAAAAGCTGTCAGAAAACGTACCTTGTCAGATGGGACAAAGAAGAAATTTGGTGAAGAGTTGCTCCGGCATGAAGTAAGAGTCCTTATGACAAGAGGAGTCAATGGATTGTTTATTTATGCTTGTGATGAAGAATTGCGAAAAGCATTATTAGCTGCCGTAGAATAGAGAGGTATGAGGAATTGAATAAAGAAACAATAGATAGAATTAGAAAATTTTCAGAAGATAGAGACTGGGATCAGTTTCATGGACCGGCAAATCTTGCAAAATCAATTGTTATTGAAGCAGCAGAGCTTCTTGAGTGCTTTCAGTGGTGTGATGATAATTTCAATCTTCAACATGTGAAGGAAGAATTGGCAGATGTACTTATATATTCTCAAAATCTGTTGGATAAGTTGGGACTGGATGCAGATGAGATCGTAAATATGAAGATGGATCAGAATGAGGCAAAATATCCGGTAGAAAAAGCAAAAGGTAGTGCTGCAAAATATACGGAACTGTAACATCAAAGATAAAACAAGGGTGAATAGCCTGATCGTTTAGCTGTTCACCCTTTCTCAAGAAAATAATATATCATGAGTGCGTTGTATAGCTCCTGACTCTGATATCTGTTTGTAAAATTCTTTCCTGTAAGCTGTTCTACTCTATGTAACCTGTACTTTACAGTGTTTTTATGTGAAAATAGTTTATCAGCTGTCCTTTGCAGATTGCAGTCACACTCGAAATATGCCCACATTGTTTCTATCAATTGCGTATGAGCCTTTTTTTCATACTGCATTACAGGACTAAGCACCTCATTCGCAAACTGCTGCATTGGTGCAGTATTTTCATACGACATCAGCATGCGGTAAAATCCAATCTCATCATAGAATACGATTTTATTCTTCCTGTTAATATGCTCCAATACGGAGTTTGTCTTAGAGGTTTCATGAAAGCTTTTCTGCAGTTTGGATAGGTTCTCACATGTTTCACCTATATTTAAAGTATATTCTATTTCATTTGGATCATTTTGCAAAAACTTAGCAAACCGTTCAAAAATCTCTATGATCTTTTTTCGATCACCTGCACAGTTCCTCATAAAACCTATAATCCTGTCACCATAGCAGGAAACGATTGCAGGATAATTACATTGTGAAAAATATTCTTTTAGAGTCTGTGCATAGCTTCTTATCTGGTCATTGGTGCTTCTCTTTTTGACCTTTTAGCCTTGCATTCTTAAATAATTTTGTGCCCTTCATACTGTATTCCTCTCTTCTCGTTAACAATAACGATTTGTTCTTTTGGCACAAATCATAGCATCCTGTCAGAATACAGTCAATAAAATGCAAAATCAACGTTTTTATTTTATTCTTGTGTACGAAAAAAGTCAAATCACTTTGTTTGCTACACACAAATTGTGTACAAACCCAGAAGGCGAGTAATTAGTTCAATTTATTCCTGTATGACATAAGCTTCTGTTTTTGCTACAAGAAAAATGTTTGACGAATTTGAACAGATGCATTATTGTGTAAGAGGGAGGAAAACTTAAATGATAAATAAATTACATTTGGCAATGATTGAATTATATAGAGGGGATGCAAAGAGAATTCAACATTTTTGCAAAGTGCACAGGCTATGCAAAATTGATGACCAAAGAGAAATAACTAAATCATATAGATAGCTTATGGCAACAGCAGGTTGCTTTTCAGACTGCGGATTTATCGATATGATAAAGACAACGGAGGTGACGACTATGTAAACAAAAAAGATAATTCTTAAACTTAGAACAGAAAGAGGAATGTCACAGGACGAGCTGGCAAATAAAGTTATGGTGACGAGACAAGCAGTATCCCGTTGGGAAAATGGAGATACAGTCCCAAATACAGATACACTTAAGCTCTTATCTAAAGAATTTGATGTTTCAATCAATACGCTTTTGG
>OGRT01001134.1_pt1 | contig 22943 bp, 23 predicted proteins | sample 1553581 | NCBI WGS metagenome assembly OGRT01 (sample SAMEA2580113, study PRJEB22360) | human gut metagenome | biome: human gut; feature: human-associated habitat; material: faeces | place: Denmark | collected 2008/2010
TCTTCGACACGCACCAATGCGAGACTCTGCGCAATCACGTCTCTGTCCAGCGCAGTCAGCCTCCCGAAACGGCCGGTATAGGGATAACGCCCGGAAGCCGCCACGTCGTAACAGGTCATCAGTTCCGGACGGACGCGCTCGGTCAGCACGACGGAAAGCCGCTTTGCCAGCTCGCAGCTGTCCATCCGCTCGATATTTTCGCCGCCGATGCGCACCACGCCGCCCATACACGCGAGGTGATGCGAAATCGTCTTGAGAATGGTCGATTTGCCCGCGCCATTTGGACCGATGAGCGTCAAAATCTGCCCCGGCAGAATCGACGCGCAGAGGTCTTTCAACAATACACGTCTGCCGTAACCGACCGAAAGGTTGTCCAGCTCCAAAGTCGGTTTCACCGGTGTCCGCCTCCCCGCTTGAGTGCCATCATGATAACGACCGGCGCGCCGAAAAACGCCGTTACCGTGCTGATGGCCAGCTCCGTTGGCGAAAACGCCGTTCGGGCGATCCAGTCGCATGCCATACAGAATACGCCGCCCAGCAGGAAACAGCCGGGCAGAACAGCCATCGGTTTGGCCGTGCCGAGCAGCTTTTTTGTCATATACGGCACGGCAATGCCGACAAAGGAAATCGGACCGACAAGCGCCGTCACGCACGCGGCCAGCAGACAGGAAAGTCCGATCAGCGCCGCACGGAAACGGCGGACGTTCACACCCATGCTCGCCGCGTAATGTTCGCCGAACTGATATGCGCCGATGGGCTTCGCCAGCAGCAGGCACAACAGCAGGCAGACGGCAATCACCGCCAAGCAGATGCGCAGATTTCCCCACGACACGGCAGAAAAGCTGCCCATCGACCAGCTGGTGAGGTTCGCAATATCGCTTTCTTTGGCGAAGGTGACGAAGAAATCCGTCGCCGCCGAACAGACGTTGCCAATCATCATGCCGACGACCAGCAGCATCGCCATGCTGTGAATCTTTCGGGAGACGATCATCACAAAGCTCGCGCAGAGCATCGCCCCGACAAATGCCGCGGTCATCACCGCGCCGAACGGCACGCAACCCCAGAGCTTCATACCGAAGATCATCACCGCACCGACAGCCAACTTTGCGCCGGAGGACACGCCCAGCACATACGGCCCGGCAATCGGATTGCGGAAAAACGTTTGCAGCAGAAAGCCCGACACGCTCAGCGTGCCGCCCATCACCGCCGCCGCCAGCACGCGCGGCAGGCGGATTTTGAGCAGCACGTTGTAGGCCGCTGTGCCCGCGCCCTCTCTCAGCAGCAGAATCCGCAGGATTTCATGCGGGGACAGTGCCGCGCTGCCCGTGCCCACACTGACCGCCAACAGCAGCGCAAAGCAGACTGCGAGCACCGCATAGCACAGCGCGCACCGCGTTTTTTTCACCCGTTCCTCACTCCAGCTTCATGATATGGTTTAGTGCCGCGTCGTCACCCGAAAGCATGCGGTTCATGTCCTCGATGAGGTCGCCCAGCCGTCCGGCCTGCTGAAAATAATCTGCGCCGGTGCAATAGACGCGTCCATTTTGCACCGCTTTGAAATCGGCCAGCAGCGTGTTTCGCTCAATCAGCTGCGAAAGTGTCTTCGGCTTGCCGCCGAGCTGGCCGATGTACAGGATACAGTCCGCGTCGCCCGCTGCGAGATAAAAGGCTTCCATCTCCATCTGCCGCGTACCGGATTCGCCGGTACCCAGTCCTTCCGGCGCATACCGCCCGCCAGCCAGCTCAAGCATTTTGACCATATAATCACCATTGTTGCGCACATACAGCGCGCCCTTGGAGGTGATGTAGAACATGGCGACGGTCACGTTCTCCTGCATCGGCTCAAGCGATTCGATTTTCTGCTTCTGCGCGTCAAACGCGGTGCTCGCCTCGTTCTCACGCCCCAGCAGCACGCCGTAGAGCTTCATCCACTCCATGCGCCCCAGCGGAGTTTCCTCCAATGCAGAGCTGTCCACCAGCAAAGGAATGCCTAGCTCGTCCAGCTTTTCCCGCACATCCGGCGTGCCCTCGATCATCGTGGAGAAAACGGCCAGCTTCGGCGGGTTCAAGGCAATACGCTCGAAATCCGGCTGCTTATAGTGACCGATGTATGCGATTTGTCCATCCTGAACCGCTTGTTTCACGCTTGGCAGATACCAGTCTTCCACGTCATAGGTCGTCTGCGTCACGGCGGAGAGCGCGCCGATTTCATCCATCAGTGCCACCGTCGAGGTGGAAGCCACGAACAGGTTGTCAAGCGGCATGTACAGCAGCATGATGTCCGCATCCAGACCATCCGGTGCATCCATACCCGCCGGAATCAGCAGAAAGCGCCCGCCGTTCTGCACGGTAATCAGTGAATAACCGCCTTCCAGCCTGTCCACGGCAAAGTTTTTCGCGGCTTCCAGATCAAGCTTTTCTGTGACGACGGGCAACTCCGCTAACGCGGTTTGAACAGCAAAAAGGCTCAAAAGCAGCGCAATCATCTTTTTCATAAACTTCCTCGCAGTTTTTCTCAAAATAAATGAAAAGCGCCCATCTCGGACAAAGATGGACGCATAGCAAACAAACGCTTGACCTGCCTTCTCCAACTGCCCGAGAATCGGTTTCATCTCCGCAGGGCAGGTCTCCTGGCTGACGGCTTCACATGCGCCGCCTTCTCGAAATCGCTTTCAATGGCTCATGGCACACGCATACCGAATACAGTAATGGCTGTTACGCCGGATTTGAACCGGCTTCCCTTTTCATTTGAATGGCTTCAAACACCCTGCGCGGTATAGATTTTTCTCGTTTATTATACGGAGTTTGAGGGAGGGAGTCAAGATGAGAGAGGAATGGATTTTTCTTAAATCGCCAGGAAATGAATTGGTGCAGATTTATTTGTTTGAAGTGGATCATCCGATTGTCGGAGGGCGTTCTTTTCAGCATCATTTATAACCTGCTCCAATTCTTTCCGATTGACCGCCGTTTCCACCGCATCCTCAACCGAAACCCGCCCATCCGACACGCGCGGCAGCGCATCAGGAATAACCTTGCGCGTCCAGTATCGGATGCGGTTCAGCTCCGCCATTTCAGCTTTGACTTTTTCTAGCTTGGGAAGAAGGGCTTCGCGCTCTGCTTCAAGCCGTGTGCGTTCTGCTTTCAGCGCCGCGCACTGTTCCTTGTCGAGAGGAGACGCAAGCCCCAGCGACTTCATGAGCTTTTCGCGCAGCCAGATCGCCTTTTGCAGCCGGCTCAATTCGTTACCGTGTTCGGCCTTGAACTTTTCGCGTTTGCTGTTCCAATGGATGCCCTCATATTCCTGCTGAATCGGCTTCAATTCTCGAATGGTTTGAATTGCGCCAAACAGCGTGTCGATGTCGCGGATTCTACGTTCCTTCGCCGCAGATTCCGCCTTGATTTTGGAAAATGTCTGTTTGGTTTCGTCGATGTATTGTCCGAGCTGACCGACCGTGTAAAGCTCGTGATTCGAGAGGAAGGAAACCGCCTTGAAGCCATCCTTCAAATCATGGACAGCGCCTTTTTCCTGCGCATAGCGACTCCATGTTTCGCGCCCGTCCCTTCGCATATCCAAGAAAGAACGCCCCTTCTCTCTTGAGATATTTCGGCATACGGGGCATCTGCATCACCTCCTTGCCCGCGCCGGGTTTGCGGATTTGCTTTTGAAAATAGAAAACGCCCAACATCTCCCGAAACTGTTCGCTTTCGGGGCGATTTTGAACGTTTTTGTTTGATATGAGGGGCTTTACGATAGTGGGGAAGCCCGCTATTTGCTGCTTTGTCCGGAAGATGGAACGGGGGCTGTTCAGTTATCCGTTGTGCTTTTTCTTGCTGCCAACAACGGCTATACCAATGGCTGCACTACCGCTGACAAGCATAAGGACAACCAGCAAAGCAGGGTTGCTTGTGTCGCCGGTCTGCGGAATGGTGTACTGAGGTATGGCTGTTGCAGCAGGTGCCGGAGTGGCTGTTGCAACAGGTGCCGGATTGGCCGTTGCAGCAGGTGTCGGAGTGGCCGTTGCAGCAGGTGCCGGGGTGGTCTTGTCGGCGTCCTTGTATTGCAGGGCGGCAAGGGCATCTTCGATAGCCTTTGCCATGGCATCTACTTCGCCCTGCTCGGTAATGTTCTTCCCACGGACAACGGCATTGACAGCAGATTCTACTGCAGAGAAGTCTTTGTAATCATCCTTCTTCAAAGCATTTGCCTTGGCGAGGGCTGCATCGACCTTGGTGTAGTCGGCGTCCTTGTATTGCAGGGCGGCAAGGGCATCTTCGATAGCTTTCGCCATTGCATCTACCTCTGCCTGCTCTGCCAGCTTCTTTCCTCGAACCACCGAATTGATTGCAGTCTCCACAGCGGAGAAGTCCTTGTAGTTGTCCTTGTTCAGTGCATTTGCTTTGGCAATGGCTTCATCGACCTTGGTATAGTCGGCCTCCTTATATTGCAGAGCAGCAATCGCATCTTCGATAGCCTGTGCCATGGCATCGACATCTGCCTGCTCTGCCAGCTTCTTTCCTGGAACCACTAAATTGATTGCATCCTCCACGGCGGTGAAGTCCTTGTAGCCGTCCTTGTTCAGTGCATTTGCCTTGGCAATGGCTGCGTCTACTGCACTGTAATCTGCCGGGCTATCCTTAAACTTCGGATAATTGCGCGCCTGCGCAAACGCATCGCCCAGTGAACCAGCCACTGTGCCATTTTCAAATTCTTCTCCTGACTTTTCAGCGGCCGCACCAGCTCTTTCCGTCGTTCCGCAAGCACCAAAGTAGCAGTTCGTATCAACGATAGTACAGCCGCCCCACAGGTTTCCGGCAAAAACACCGGTTCCTTGGGGCACAGCATTTCCCGCGATAGAAAGCGCTGTCTGATACACATAGCAATTTTGAAGGGTCAATGTTGAATCTGTCATCTCGCCAGCAAAACCGCCCGAAAAACTTGTACCCTGACTATCATCAGTTTCCGAAATCACAGTACACTTTGCAACATAGCAGTTTGTAAATAATGTAGAATTGCCGACGCCATAAGTATCGTCTACTTCACCAACAAAACCACCGCCATAACACATCGTTTTAACTTGGTTGTTTTCGGCAGCGCACTTTTCAAATGTTCCGCCGGTGGAATAACCTACAATACTTCCCGCACAGTTATTATTGTTGTCGCGCCTGCTTTCCAGCGAAGAATCCACAACGGAGCAGTTTTTGATGGACGAACCGTAGCACACACCTGCAATACCGCCCACATAACTGTACTCATTATGACCAGTTGCCACAAAGTTTGCGTTCTTCACATGAAGATTTTCCACCGAGCCAAAAGCGACCCAACCAAAAATGCCAGCCGTAGCAAAGCCGTTGGCATCATTCTTACCCGTGCTCGTTGCGTTAGAAATGGTGTGCCCATCGCCATCATAGTTTCCCGCAAAATAGTAGCCTCCGGAATAACCAATCGGCTCCCACGTTACCCCAGTCAGGTCAATATCAGCAGTTTGCTTGAAGTAATAGCCATGGCAGTTTCCAACACCTACGTTCTCAGTATCAAACGTTTCTGCATTGCCGGAGTTCAGAAACTCTGCCAAAGCAATCAAATCCGCTTGCGAAGTAATCAGCCACGGGTCTTGCTGTGTACCTGTTCCGCCGCCAAATAATGGTGCTTCTGCTGCAAACGCTGCCATTGGCACGAAAGTCATAGCAAGGCAAAGCGTTAGCAGAAGGCTAAGAACTTTTTTCTTCATTTTCATTCCTCCTGTGTGTTTAAATCATCAAAAATTGTTGCCGCCGTAAGCATACCGATAAAATAGATTGAAGCATCCGCAACGCCTGACAATCAGGCGCAAAGCCTCAGCAGCAAGCCCCCTTCCCGCAAAAAAAATCCGAAATCAGGGCATAGTTTACCCTGCTTCCGGATTTTACCTGACGATTTGATGTAATAGAGCTTGACACACTGAATAAAAGGTGCAATACTACTGCCGAGCCGAGCCGAGCCGAGCCGAGCCGAGCCATTTTCGCGCCTTTGAGCATCATTGTCAAGCCCTCCTTCCGTAATTTTAGTAAGAAAAGAATATCAATCCCATTCCTCACAAATATACATAAATATTATAGCAGATTGTCCATAAAACCACAAGTAGCATTCAAAATATTGCCGGTCACTATTCTAAACGCATTACCTCTTCCATTACTATCCCGACTTTATGACTTCTTGAATGCTATCTGAAAAAGAAAAACCGCTGTGCAGCCGACAGCGGTCCATCGTCATATTCTGTTTTCAGAATAGCCAAGCAAATAACGCTGATGCAGCGACAATCAAGGCACTTCCCGCCAGTGATAGCAGCATCGGTGCTGCAAATGGGCATAACAGCAACGCCACAAGCGCCGAAGCTGCGTGTTCACTGGTGATGTGCTTTTTCATAGCGTCTGCTCCTTTACTCTTTTCTTGTGATAGGCTTCCAAAGTTACTTTATTGTGATTCTTTTTCCGGCAAGCATCAGAACAAAACTTTGACCGACTGCTTTCGGGCCAGTAGGTGCTGCCGCACATCGCGCAAATGCGTTGGCGGTAATAATGCTGCCCGCGCTCGGCTTCGCGTTCTGCTTGCTTCTGATTCTGCCGCGCTTGGTGACAGCAGCCCTCTGAACAAAAGGTTTGGTGACTGCTGGCTGGTATAAATATCTTGCCACATTGGGGGCAAACCTGCTTTTTTACAAGCTCACCGCCGTTAGCTGCAAGCCTTTCAGCCTTGCGCTTCTCCCGGTAGGCTTTCTCCCTTGCTCGCTGCTTTTGCAACCGTTCCGCCGCTGTCTGTGCTTCCTGTGCCTGTATCTCGGCAACTTCCTCCGGCGTGTAGTCGATATTGACCTGCCCAACATAGTTAAAGTACATATCAACCTTTTGGGTTCTTGCCCGGTTAACGCCCTCCGCTTCATAAACCACGATTTTGTCTATGAGTTCATAGAACATCAAATCGGAGATCTCCGTAGGATTTTTGCACTTGCGGATCAGCGCTATAAACTGCTTAATATCCCCGGATTTTTCTCTTTCCTCCGCGAGAGCGCTTTTGATTGCGTTCATTTTGGTTTCGAGTTCTGTCTGCTCGACATCGTACTGCTTCATATGCCCAGATTGGCGCAAGTCGTCGTTTTGGCTGTGCCGCCCTTCTGGTTGGCAAGGCTGATAACGTGCGCATCCATTTTCTTTCTTCCTTCCGTTTTTTCATCGTATCAAAAAGCCGCCCATTGTCAGGCGGCTTTTTGAAGTCAGAATTTCCATACGCTTCTTTTGCGCGGGAACAACGCTTCTTTCTGATGAACGGATTGGTTTGCATCAATTGGCGTAAAATTGGCGTATGGCGTATTCTTTTCAAAATAAGAAAGCCCGACTTTTCCCGTCATCGAATCAGGAAAAATCAGGCTTTCAAATGATGTTAAAATCAATAGAGCTTCGCGCCCGCCGGAATATGGGGATCGACCATCAGCAGGTTCAGTCCCTCATGGCCATCAACCTCGTGGACTGCCGAAATCAGCATTCCCTCGGAATCAATGCCCATCATCTTTCTCGGAGGCAGGTTCACGATTGCAATCGCGGTCTTACCAACCAGCTCTTCCGGTTCGTAATACTCGTGAATACCGCTCAAAATGACGCGATCTTTGCGCTCTCCGTCATCCAACGTGAACTTCAGGAGCTTCTTGCTCTTCTTCACGGCTTCGCACGCCAGAATCTTCACCGCACGGAAATCGCTCTTGGAGAAGGTTTCAAAATCCACGTAATCCGTGAACAGCGGCTCGATTTCCACCTTGCTGAAATCGATGACCGGCTTTTCGGCGGCTTCTTCCTTCTTCTCCTCCTTCGCTTCGGCCTTGACGGCAGGCGCGGCGGAGGACGAGGTCAGCGGCTTCATCGTCGGGAAAAGATTCTGCTCTGGAATTGTCAGTGCTTTGCGTTTTACGGCTTCAAACTCCTTTTCTTTTTTCAATTCTCTGAGAACATTATCCGACGGATTGCTCCTCAAATAATTATCTTCGACTGCCGTTGTCAAGACTTGATGCAACACCGTATGGACACTTTCTATTGTACTAATCTTCAACCCTCGTTGATCTGCCAGCATATTGTAAAATCTCTTTATATCGGTCTTTTTGATTGACGATATCCGAGATTGACCAAAGTCAGGTGCAACAAATTGCCGATAAACGTACAGATAGTTTTGATAAGTATTATCTTTTAACCCTCGTTTAACTTGCGCCCATACCTCAAAAAGTTCGTTCAAAGTCGTGCATCGCGCTTCAGCCCTAATGCCATCCATTTCATCACGGGTTATAGCATCTTCTTTAATACGAAGTTCTTCTAGTGTTTGGGCATAGATTGAATGTCTTCTCCCATTTCTAGAAGTCCAGCGGTAATCATACGTCCCGTCTTTTCTTTGGGATTCCCCCTTTTTTAACACAACGCGAGATTTATCCTTGCGTTTTATTCCTCGTTTGGGTGTCATTGATTCTCACTCCTTCCCGCTTTACAGAAAAAACTTGTTCCACGCTCATCGTAGCATGTCTACGCCATTTCTGCAAAAAATCCGAGATATCCCGTTTTCAGAGCGAGTACATACGTTCCGTATATTCATCCAGTTTCTTACGCTTAATCAAGCGTTTAGACCCAATCCATAAAACAAACTGGCATTTTTCACTATCCGAAATTGACCGCAGTTTATTGATTCCAATTCCAGAATACGCAGCGGCTTTTTCCAGCGTCAGATTGCTTTTCTCCCAAATCGGTACTTCTTTCATTTTGATAACCTCCTAATTTTTGTTACAAAGAAATAGGGCAATTCTCATTTATGTTCCGAGAATTGCCCTCATCTTACCATCTTTATATTTTTCCGTCCAAAAAACGCGCCCCAAGCCGCTTTCGGCAAAGCGTCATAGCTCCACTGCGCCATTTGGTGCGCGCAGCAGAAACTCCCCTCCAGTCATCGAGGGGCTGTGAAGAAGTATCATGATCCCCCATGCCGTCGTCGCGTCCGATTTGCCAAATCGGGTTCAAGCCGCATGAATCGCTCCGGCTATGCCATCGTCGCGCTGCCTGCTTCGTCGCTCCTGCATGAGTTTCGTACTTAGGTTGCGGTATGCCGTTGTCAAGGTACAAAAGCGCTTCCTAATTAAGCCCTTCACCTATCACGCTTAAAACGGCACTTTTGCACCCTGTTTTTCAAAGAAAAATTTAATTTTCTTTTTAGCCTGTCTGATTGACTTGGAAATATTCTGATGGGCTACACCTTCCTGTTCTGCAATCTGTTCAACTGTCATCCCTCGAATCACATACAGCGTTAATCTCTTAAATTGCCGCTCTGTCAAAATAGCTCTAATCGTCATCTCATCCACAAATATATCTTTTTGTTTATCTTCTTCCTGCACGGAAAATTCCTTTCCATCCAACCCATAAATCACATGGTCATAATCCCTGCGCATTGCTTTTTCAGTCTGCTTGTAATCTGCATCCGACCATGCTTTCCAGCGTCGAAACTCTTCTTCGCTTTCAAAATCACTTTGAGTCAGAACAATCTCATCTGTCGCACCCGCATAAACAATCGCATCTGCCCGTTTTTTGTTGCGAGCAACATCATTTTTTCTATCAAACATTGTTTTTCCTTTCTGTCGTGCGTAAAAATGGCAAGACAGAAAGGCGGCGGATCACGACAGTGCTGATTTCTTTTGCACATTAAAAAAGCACTGAACGAGATTCATCCTCGCTCAGTGCAAATTCTGTTGTTGAGAAAAGCTCGTGCAGCCTGTTTTCTGCACGAGCTTCGTAGCTAATTAATCAAATTCCTACAAGCTCCTCATCATTTCATTACAATGAGCTCATAATCGCGCTGACCCAAACCGATTTTTTCACCATGAATAAGCTGACTTCGCCATTCACTAATGGGATGACTGTTGATGAAAGGATCTTTACCCAAATGGGGCATTTCTTCCAATCGCGTATTTTTCGTGATAGGTGTTGCCGCCAGACAGGCATCTGCACAAGCTTGATCAATAGCAACTGCATCGAAGGAAGTAAACATTCCAATATCCGGCAAAATTGGAGTATCATTGCAACCGTGGCAATCGCAGCAGGGGCTCACGTCTTGTACCAGACACACATGGAACTGTGGTCGACGATTCACTACTGCCAGTGCGTATTCTGCCATCTTACAATTCAGCACTTCATTGGTATTGTCGCCTGTGGGATGTGTGGCATCCTTTGGACATGCTCCAATGCAGCGACCGCAGCCCACACATTTGTTGTGGTCGATGAATGCTTTATGGTTTTCAATAGTTATCGCATCGTGAGCGCAATTTCGACGACACTCACCACAGCCTACACAACGGCCTTGATCCACCTGCGGTTTGCCAGAGGAGTGCATTTCCATCTTACCTGCACGAGAGCCACATCCCATACCCAAGTTCTTAATCGCTCCACCAAAACCAGTACTCTCATGGCCTTTGAAATGCGTCAAACTGATGATGATATCCGCATCCATTACAGCGCGTCCAATCTTCGCTTGTTTTACGTAATCTCCATCCACAGGTACCAATACATCGTCCGTGCCTTTCAGCCCATCAGCAATCAATATTTGACAGCCCGTGGAAAAAAGGTTGAAGCCGTTTTCAAAGGCAGTGTCCAAATGGTCTAACGCATTCTTACGGCTCCCCACATACAATGTATTACAATCAGTTAGAAATGGCCGTCCCCCCTTACTCTTCACATAATCCGCAACAGCTTTTGCCCAGTTCGGACGAAGAAAAGCCAGATTGCCCAACTCTCCAAAATGCATTTTGATGGCAACATACTTTCCTTCCATATCTAACTGACCAAGTCCAGCCTTATCCATCAACCGCTGAAGCTTGTGAGTTAACGCTTCCTCATGATAAGAACGAAAATCTGTAAAATAAACCTTCGAGCAACTCATGCATCATCCTCCTTCAAGTTTGTTGGTAACGTATAACCATTCTCTTGATGCGAGGGATAAGGGTTTTTCTTTTTCAAATGGAGTTATACTCGGTAATACTCTTTTTCGCAAGGAAACGTCATTTTCCAAGTCTCTCGAATTGAATCCATCAGCTTCATAACAGCCAATGTCTCACTATGCGGCATTTCCGGGCATTCAATGTCACCATTCAATAGAGCTTTCTTGCACGCAAGTATTTCATATTCATAGCCCGTGTAATTTTCCTCTGCCTTATATTCACAGACCTTTTCACGTTTTCGATTGTATTGTGTAATACTTTGCAAACGGCTCAAGCCCTTAATTTCCAGCATTCCGTTTTCACCGCATATATACCACCTATTCCCCGTTGGAGCAATCAAGCTACTGCTTAGTATGGCAAGTTTACCATCCGGGTATTCCAACGTTATAGAATTTGCGCCGTCCGTGCCACTTTCAAGCATGATTCTACTGGTAGATACATTGAGCACATTGCTGCCAAAAGCCAAGAAAGCATCATTAATCGCATAGACACCCATATTCAAAAGCGTACTTCCTCCAGTTGCAGGGTTTAGACCTTCTGGAGCTAAATCTGCTTCACCTTTGTTGGCAAGAAGGAGTCTTGGTTTCCCAATGACACCATCGTTTATCAACTCAACTATTTTGGCTGCCAACGGCTGATAACGCATCCACATAGCCTCTGCCAATAAAATATGTTTTTCTGTTGCGAGTTCAATCATTTCTTTGGCTTGAGTATAATTTAAGGCAAATGGTTTTTCACATAGCACCGCTTTACCATGCCGAAGGCACGCAATTGTGTTATCATAATGAGCGAAATTAGGGGTTGCGATGTAAACCAAGTCAACTTCTCTGTCCTGTAGCATATCCTCTGCAGAGCCATATGCCTTGTAACAGTTATAGTCATTAGCAAAACAATTCGCTCTTTCCTGTGTTCTGGATGCACACGCATACAATGTAACATCTTCCATACGTCTAATGGTATCTGCCATTTTTGCAGCAATAACACCAGTTCCCCATATTCCAATGTTCATTGCATTTCTCCCTTCATTCCATGCAACACCTTGTCGGATACGCCGACATTGCTCAAAAAATGCTGCAAATCTTCCAATGTGGGCGCAGCATAAATCGCTCCTACACGCGAGACACAAATCGCACTAGCTGCATTAGCGACTCTCATGATATCGTGCATTCTACACGAATCAATCCGATTGATATCGCAATTTTGCCTCAATAGCGATACCAACACTGCCGCCGTAAACACATCACCAGCTGCATTTGTATCTACTGCATCCACATGATATGCTGGCACATATCCGTTTCCATTTTCATAGCGATAATAGCAACCTTTTTCACCCAATGTCACACAAACCAACCGGATATCCTCATCCATCAGCATTTGGCTTCCCTTTTCAACGTCACTTACGTCCGTAAGCATCTCCATTTCTTCAAGGGAAACCTTAAGAATATCCAATCCTCGCAGACGGGGAAGAACACTCTCTCGTGCTTCTGATTGCGGATAACTGCCAGGTCTCCAGTTGACATCACAGCTCACTAACTTACCTTGAGTAATTGCAAATGACTTTACTTGGTCGAATATCCGCTGTCCATTTTTCATTCCGAGAAGAGAACCCGCTAAATGTATCACGCGAGCCTGCTGAAGAATATCCTCGTCCAGCATTTCAGTTTGGAACGCTTGCAGAGACGTTTCTGTCTGTACAGAGTGAAAGGATCTATCACCCAAAGCATCAAAGGACACCAGAGTAAACGGTGTAGGCAATGCTTCTACCTTTTTTAACCCATCTCCTCCAAAACCATATCGTTCCGCAATTTTGCACAAAAATTCTCCCAAAGGATCGTTTCCAACAGCCCCTAACAGCCGTGTGCTAGCTCCCAGCAGGGAGGCTTCCGCAAGTAAATTACTAGGAGCACCTCCAGGCTGAGCTTCATATCTCAAGTTTCCATTTTCTGCATTAGGTATCGGTGAGAAATCAATGACAATTTCTCCTACTGCGGCAATATCTATCATCTGTACCTCCAGTATGCCACCATGCAAGCACTTATGCTTTGATTTTTCGATATGCCTGCGCAACCCGCATCACAAGTTCATGATCTTCCGGCAAATCACAGATCTGGGCGATGGTCTTTTCAATACCAATATCCGCAATCATTTGCTGAATTTCCATCGCTTTTTCATCACGAGGTTCATCATATGCAAATGCATTTGCCATCGACTGAATCAACGACACCGGATCGATGCCATGCTTCAAACAGAACAGTGCATTACCCGTCAGGCGATCAAAATGACCGAGCTTACGTACTGGATCAAGGGCAACCCTATAAATAGCATCCACAATATCGTTTTTAGGTTGTTTGAGCGTACAGAAGTTCCAAATTTCCTTTTCCGGAACATTGAACTCACGGCTAAGGCCTGGAACTGCCTCTTCTAGAACGCCTCGCATCAGCTTTGCCACTTCCGGATCTGCAGCTGCTTCATTAATTGTCTTGAAGCCTTTTTGATATCCGGCATAGGCACAAGTCGCATGCGGTCCATTTATAGTATAGAGTTTAATGTCTTTAAGCTGTTCAATGTGATCGCTTAGCTCCACCCAATGGACATTATCAAAGTCCGCGAACACAGGTTGTTGCAGAAGAAGTGTATTGGCCACAGTGGTGTTCAGCTCCAATGCGCTAGTCGTCTCCGCAATGGTGCTACGACGAACGATGGCATCGCGCAACGCCACATGCTCCTGGAACCACAAACGGGCGTCTTCATCCCCCAGCGCTTCTACAAAAGCTGCTTCAATCGAAGGCATTAGATGATTTTTATTCGTGCAACACATGATCGTAAGGTTCTTCCCTTCCGCGTGTGCGCGACATGTAAGTCCCTTCCCCAAATAAGCAGCCGCATCAGGAATATCCTCCGGATAGAGTGCCAAGGCAATCACATCACAATTCACGACTGCATCCATGCACGAATAAGCCGCATCGGTAAGATATGCATCATAATCAGTAATAATGCGTTTGAAATCCCCATTTTCCTGATGAGCTGTGACGATGTAGCTTCCCGTTTTCAAAGCTTCGACTACTTTAGGATCCTTATCCAAAAAGGATACCTTCCAACCTTCGGTCGAAAATGTCTCGCCAATAAAACCCTTTCCTTCTTTTCCTGCACCAACTACGAGAATAGAATACATATTCAATACCTCCATTTTCCTTATTCGTCAAAAGGTTTTATGAATTTTGTCAAATTGCGTTTCAATTCTAGGCGCTGTTTTCAGCACATGTTCAATCTGCGACAACGCCGGCATTACCAGCAATGAGCCTCGCTTCATAGTCGATGCTGCTGCGCACGCATTACAAAAATCGCCTATTCTTTCCAAGTCCAATACGCTTAATTCTTCTATATTATCAGTTTCATGTGTGAGCAGATAGATCAAAGCTCCCATAAAGGAATCTCCTGCTCCGGTGGTGTCCAATGCATTTACACGATAAGCCGGACGGTAACTCCACCCTTTATGTGTATACAGTAAACTACCGGAGGTGCCCATGGTAAAAGCCACTATCTTTGCATTGCCTGCCAGTAATTTTTCACATGCTGAAAATACATTCTCTTCCTTCATAAAGTATCGTATATCATCCTGCGATAATTTCAGAATTTGCGCACTATAAATAGCGTCCTGAACGGCATGATACACCTTCATGTCTTCATAAGGAAAACGATAATTACTGTCAAATGCTGTCATCACGCCGGCCGAATGTGCCTCTGCTAAAGCAAGCTCCGCCGCCTTGGCGATTGGATAGTCGAATTCGAACGAAAGCGGAGTATAGTTAAATACCTTACACCGCCGGATTTGCGAAAGGTCCAATTCAGAGGCTTCGATCATCAAGTCAGAACGTGACCCTTTATAATTTGTGAAGCTGCGTTCTTTGTCCTGATCAAAGTAGACAAATAGGAATCGAGTACCTACTTTCTCTGTGAACTGAGCATTGGTTACGTCAAAACCCAATTCATTTTTAGCAAGATCGTACAAATACTCACCATGTTCATCGCGTCCCAAACAGCAGATCACACCTGCTTTTCCGCCCAAACGAGACAACTGTGCGGCAACGTTCATAGGTGCTCCGCCAGGATTCCTTTCAAAAAGCAATCTGCCTTCGTCGTTTTTTCCCACACAGGAAAAATCAATCATCAAATCGCCCATTGAAACAAGATCCAACATTTGTTCTTTTTCCACAATCAAAGCTCCTACTCTAATAATGATTTAAAGTGCATTATTCCAGATTTGCATGATTATATCGAATTATTTCTCCTGTTTGACCTTTTTGAACCATCAGCGAGCCAATGATCCCATCTAATACAAGCGTAACTGAAGCCTCGAAAAAATTGCCACTCAAATTCTTCTTCGCAAAAATGGATGCCTCAGTATCCTCTGGCGAAACAGCAGGGATTCCAGCGAGCACAACAGCACAATCACAAGCTTGCGCGATGGGAGAATTTCCATGCATGGTGAGTACAGCTACACGTGCGCCATGCCCCTTAGCTTTGTTCACCACATCCAGCGTTACCTTGGTTTCACCAGAGCCCGAGCCTACGATTAGGAGATCACCTGGCTGCACACTAGGTGTGCAAACCTCGCCAACAAGATAAGTTTCATGGCCTGTTTGCATCAGCCGCATTGCAAATCCCTTCATAGAAAGCAAACTACGACCTGCCCCACCCACAAAGATGCGTTTTGCCTGTGCGATTTCCTTCTCCAACGCTTCTGTATCAGCGTCCTTCACTCCGTCAACGATCTGTTGCAGCGCCACCAATTCCGCCTGTGCCATTTGCTTCGCAGTCATATTTTACCCCTCCATAATACGTCGCATTTCTTTCGCAACAGCTACCGGGTTCTGACTATTGGCAATCGCACTGCCAATAATCACCAAGTCAGGCTTGCTGGCTACAACCTGAGGCAACGTATCCAGATTAATGCCACCCGCCACAGCAATTTTTGCGTATTTTACGCTGCTACGCAGCAACTGTAACGGCTTTTCCGGACTGGAACTAGAGGCAACGGATACAGCTCGGTGAATACAAATATAATCCGGCTTCATAGCATCGATTTCCGCACCGCGTTCCGCAATCTGTTCTTCCGGCATACCCATCATATCTACGAGAATCTGCTTATTGTGATCTCTGGCAGATTCAATCGCCTGTTTGATGGTATCGTCCCAAGTACGTGCGGAAACGGTAGTCACATCTGCGCCCGCATCATAAGCAATCTTTGCCATGCCATAACCGCCGTCCATGATTTTGAAATCAGAGAGAATACGCGTATTGGGCGCAGCGTCCTTAAATTCGCGCACAACAGAAATTGGATTCACAAAGGAGAAAGGGGTCCCCATTTCGATGATGTCTACAATTCCATCCAGTTCCCTGGCAATTTCAAGCGCACGTTCCTTATTGATTACATCAAAAGCCAACTGAAGTTCCATACCGAATTTCCTCCTTAATATATGTGTTGAAAGTTGAACCTTTCACGACTGCACCAAATATTACTCTGCACGCTTTTTCTTCGTTCTGAGAGAATCTGCATAAACCACCAGCACAATCAACACGCCTAGAATGACCTGCTGCCAGAAAGAATTGATGCCGTTCAGATTCAGCCCATTACGCAATACCGCGACAATCAGAGCACCGACCACCGCGCCCAGTACGCTTCCTTCGCCACCAGCCATGCTGACACCGCCGACAACAGCTGCAAAAATGCCTTCAAATTCGTAGCCCTCGCCACAATTTACCTGCGCAGAAGTCATGCGTGTAATCATAATCATGCCAGCCAACCCCGCCATTGCGCCCGTAAGGGTAAACACCAACAATTTAATCCTTTGTACGTTAATGCCAGACATACGCGCTGTTTCCGCATTGCTGCCCACCGCATATACGCTTCTTCCAAATGTGGTCTTCTTCAGTAGGAAGGTAAGAAGTGCCGCAGCAACTGCAACAAAATACACAGGTACTGGAATTCCCAACACTTTGCCGTTGCCTAAGAAGTGCATTGCCTTCATGGCTTCCTTGCTAATATTGCCACGCAATGAGATGGTTGCGCCGTTGTTAAGCAACTTTAGAACACCGCGATAAATCCATTGTCCTCCCAGAGTAGCAATGAAGGGGATCAGTCCCAGTCGAGTTACCAGAATGCCGTTAATATACCCACACAGTGCGCCGATCAAAACGCCGCCTAGCAGCGCGATTCCAAGCGGCAAACCCAGCTTCAACATCAGTGTACAAATTACGCCACCAACTAACCCTACAATAGAGCCCGAAGAAAGATCGATACCGCCGATGATGATGGCGAAAGTCATTCCCATCGAAAGCATCATATAGACGGAGGCGCTGAGCAAAATCTGTGTCAGGTTATTGGTGCTTCGAAAGCTCGGTGTTGTGGCAAACAGTATCGCAACAATTACCAATAGAATTCCAATAGGGCCAAGACTATCCATACCCTTCCGGCTTGATATCTTTTTCAATTTTTCGTTCATTTTTTTATCCTCCCAAAGTCAAGTTAAAGATTGCCAGTCGCATATCGCGCAATCTTTTCCGGATTTGCTTCATTGACATTCATTATTGCGGCAACACCGCCGTTACGAAACACAGCTATACGATCGCTCATCCCCATGATTTCCGGAAGATCCGAGGATATCATAATAATACCCATTCCCGAATCCGACAGCATGTTCATTAAAGTATAGATTTCATATTTCGCTCCCACATCAATGCCTCGTGTAGGTTCATCCAGCACCAATACCTTTGCCTCACGGGTAAGCCAACGAGCCAGGATCACTTTTTGCTGGTTTCCTCCAGATAAATAGCGTGCCTTCTGTTGTGTGCTCGGCGTGCGGATGTGCAATTTTTGGCAAAAATCAGAAGCATTTTGGCTGGCCGCTTTGTCTTTCATTACACCGTTTCTGGAAAACTTTTTAAGGGAACCCAGCGTAATATTAGCTTCTACATCCAGCCCCAATGCTAAACCATCACGCTTTCGATCTTCTGTCATGTAGATAAAGCCTGCCTCAATTGCCTCGGAAGGATCCCGAAATTGATATTGCTTTCCATCCAATATAATTTCTACATGGTCTGCCGGATCCGCACCGAAAAGAACTCGCATCGTTTCCGTTCGTCCCGCGCCCACAAGACCCGAAATGCCCAGAATTTCTCCGCGGCGTACATCAATGTGATCCACATGCAGCTTATCACCATAGCGAATATTATTTGCTTCAAAGATTACATCACCGATCTTCCGTCGATATTTCGGATAAATATCAGCGACTTCACGCCCGACCATCAGACTGACAATCGTATCGGTGTCCGCATCCTTATAATCCATGGTTTTGATATGCTGCCCATCACGAATTACAGTAACGCGATCAGCAATTTGCTCAAGTTCTTCCAGACGATGCGAAATATAGATGATTCCTACGCCATTCTGTTTCAGCTGATGAATAATTCCAAACAGGTGTACAATTTCATTTTCTGTCAACGACGATGTCGGTTCATCAAAGACAATGATTTTGCATCCCTTAGAAACCACCTTTGCAATTTCAACCATCTGCTGTTCTGCAATAGAAAGATACTTCATGGGTGTAGCAGGATCCACATCCAGTTTTACAGTCTCTCGCAGAATACGTTGAGTCTCTCGATACGTCCACCGATCATCTACCACACCGTGCTTATTTTTGATACATCCCAGGAAAATATTGTTTGCAACGTCCAAATGCGGGCATACATTCAGCTCTTGGAATACAACCCCGATTCCTTTAGAAATTGCATCTGCCTCGTTCTTGATCAAAATCTGCGACCCGTTCAGGTAGATACTTCCCTCATCGGGCTGATGCACCCCATACAGAGTTTTTATCAGCGTCGATTTTCCAGCTCCATTTTCCCCTACCAGCGCATGAACCTCTCCAGCACGAACATCTATGGAAAATTTATTCAGCGCTACTACTCCGGGAAAACGTTTAGTTATTTGCTTCATCTCAAGCACAGGTACCATGACGTTTCTCCCTCCTTACAAAAGAGCCGGAGTCCTCTTGATTCGGTGGACTCCCCCCCCGATTCGATGGATTCTCCGGCTCTTTTTGAAAACTGCTGTGTGCTGCGTTATTATTTTTTATTTAATGTAATTCAGAGGGAACAAGAGTTTCTGCATCTCTTCTTCGTTCATGTTCTCTCGCAAAACGACCGTGCATCCCGTATCGACAATAGAATGTTCGGGCTGATTACCCTTTAAGGTTTCTAACGCTGCACCAAAAGCAAGGTAACCCATCTGGAACGGCTGTTGAACGGTCAGGAAATTGACGACACCTTCCTCCATCAGCGCGACAGTGTCGTTGTTGGCATCAAAACCACCCAAGATGATGTCATCACCCCTGCCCTGCTGAATCAACGCAGTGCCACAGCCGGATGTACGAACCTCATCCACTGCAAAAATAGCTTTCAAATCAGGATTAGCAGACAACACATCCACAGTCTGTGTAGTACACAGGTTGATATCCGCCTCGGAATAAAGCGTGCCGAGCACTTTGATTTTCGGACAATTTGCGGCCATGTACTCCTCGAAGCCTTTCAGACGATCTACATTAGAGGTGCTGGCCGGGCTGCCCGCAAACAGATGAACAGCGCCTTCATAATTCATCAAACGAGCCATTTCCTCTGCAGCCATTGCACCGGCAGCAACATTGTCAGTCATGTATGCATTTACATAATCGTCAGTGCTGATCAACGTATCCACAAGAACGACGGGAATGTTTTCTTCCTTTGCAGTCTGGCAAGGGGCAACCAGCGGATCTGCATTTACAGGAGAAAGTACAATGGCATCCGGCTGAGAATTGATAACGTCATACAGAAGATCAACCTGCACAGCCGCTTCCTCTTTCGTGGGATAGATAACGCGGCAATCCATTCCGGCATCTTTGGCCGCCTGTTCGAAGCCGGCAGCTACAATGCTCCAGAAATCAGCAACACCCTTTGGCACAAACACGATATCATACGATTCCGCTGCAGAGACACTTGCACAACCAACCATCATCATCAGGGCCAATACCGTTGCCAGAATTCTCTTCATCTAAAAAATCCTCCTTGTTCATGATTGTCTGTATAAAACGGATCTAGTTTTCCTTTGGCAGTTCTTGCTTCCAGCGTTTTCTATTTTTTGCATCTATCCCCCTTCTCGCAACAATTTGCTCAAACCTGCCTGGATCACCCTGTGCCGTTTTTTGTTCCCAAATCAATTTTACTGTCTGAATCATTTAACATTATGAAATATACCATCTTTTTCGGTCATTGTCAATAGAATCTTTTTTGTTTTTTTTACATTTTTCGCAAAAACGCTAAATTTTCATCATGTTTTTTGCAGTTAGAGGAAGGATAGAAATGTGTGAAGCAAACATCGTCCAACCTTGACGTCATTCTCCGCTCAACAATGTGTTTCCCCTGTCCGGCACAGCGGGAAGGACAACCTTGTTTACAACACAATGCCGCCGCATAATTCCAAATTCTGATTTGGAAAATCCTTTCCAAACAGGTCATTCTCTATTCGTTTGTTTTTCACTGGATTCACCGCTAGTTATTTATGCCCGTCTTCCATGCCATATATCTTCGCACGCTTATTCCATCATCTCTTTTTCAAGCCCAGAATTTGGGCTTTCAAATAACGATTGACATTTTTGTTTTCGTCAGTATAATTAAAAATGTGAAGTATGAAATATTAAACGCTGTGAATTATTCGCATGTAACATCTAATGTCGTGAAATCCGGTAGGTGATTCGACAATTTTCTCAACAATGCCAGCGGAGTAGACCTTAACAGTCCCGGAAATGTTTGTCATGGTGCTTAAAGCTATTAACTTTTAAACTTATTACGTGAGGTGGTAATTATATGAAATCTGGTAAAAATCTTGCGGATCTCACCAATGAAAACAAAGCCCACATTCTTCGCTACTTGATTCATCATGAAGGAATATCGCGTATTGAACTTTCTGCAGCCACAGGGCTTAGACCGGCCTCCATCACGAAAATTATCCAACAACTAATCGAACAAGAACTTGTAACTGAAACAGGTCTTTCCGAAGGGTCAAAGGGCAGGCGCTCAATTTCCCTTTCCTTTAATTACAAAAAATATTCCGTACTAGCAATAAAACTGAATTGGTCTCGTCTAAAAATTGACCTGATGGATTTTAAAGGCAACTCACAGGAGGAATTGTATTCAATCAACTTTCCTCCGCTTTGCATCGAGCGTATGGACGAAATCACTTCTCTTATAGCTCAAAAGGTGAATGAAATCTGTTGTCGGCACAATAATATTTTAGCCGCAGGCGTCGCGTGTTTTGGGCCTCTTTTATATGAAAATGGGGACGTGCTGTTTGAACCCGGAAATACAGAATCACATCGTGACGGGGATTGCTGCTACAGTTATCCTCTATTGAATCGTCTTCGTAAACAAATACAGATCCCCCTATTTGTGGAACTAGAAGCTGTTGCCGGTGCATTGGCTTATTGGTGGTTTCGGACTAATTGCGATCCTACTCAAAAATTGATGCACATATTTGCCGGAGAAGGTATCGGCGGAGGATTTATCATTAATGGTCGTAGGCTCTCTGACTTTTTAGACAATGCATTCGAGTTTGGACATATCATAATCAATGCAAATGGGGATAAATGTACTGGCGGTTGTATCGGCTGTTTGCAGACCTATTGCAGTTTCACTTCTCTTGTGCGCCGCACGCAAGCACGTTTGAGTAATTATCCCAAAAGTACTCTCAGCTCACGACAAAATACCCTCACCGTATATGAATTAATTGACGCTATGAATGCCGGGGACGACTGCGCAACCGACGCTATTATGGATTGGGGCTTCTATCTAGGATGTGGAATTGCATCAATTTTGCCTCTATTCACACCTGATGTAGTAGTTATTAGTGATATCATGGTTCGCTGTGGTACGCCATTGTTGAATGCTATTGAACACTCTATTCATTTGCATAAGCACTATGCTTACAAGACCCCGAAGCTGATATTTGCCGAACCTGATAATGACCTAATTTTGTTAGGAGCTGCAACGATAGCCATTGACAAAGTACTCAGCAATCCTGGAAAATATTTCCCCTCCAATTAATTTCTGGCAATGCAGTCATAAACTTCAACGCCCAGATTTGGTTTTGTAACAATTCTTTTCGGTTTAATTTAGTTTATTCAACCAGCGCGCATAATGTCTTTTCATCTGCGTCGGAATATACTTGAACTCTGACTCCAGCAATCTCCAATGAGTAACCGCTCAATAATCCCCCGATACAGAAAAGTCGTGGTTCCCAGCACTCACACTGCCGAGAACCACGACTTCATTTCTTCTGACCAAGGGAGCAAATCATCAACCTCAAAGTCCTTGTTCCGCTCCGCGCGCTCAGACAATATGCTGAGCATATGAAGCAGGTAGTCATCCAACCGCAGGCTGTTCACCGACTGCATCACGGGATAATTGATGTTGGTAGCACTGAGATATGCTTTTTCACCTTTAGAACCGTATTTCATGTCTGCCTTTGGGATCCAATCTTCTCTGCCTATCTTGCCAAGAAGCGAGCGGAGGGCAAACATTACAATGTCGCACTCTCCCATGCTGCCAAGAAGTTGGTTCGGCTGATTTTTGCAATAGAGAGATCCAGACAGCCATACAGCAGCGCAACATAATCAGCCCAATTTCATAAGCTCATGCAGGCATCTTTCGGGATGTCAGCTTTGCTATACTCTTTTTCGACCGTCTACATTTTTCACGCCTTTCCACTCATTTTGGACTTGACTTTTAATAGTTAGTCTTTCTTTTTTCTTCTCTTTTTAATTAAACCAACGGAATCATCTCCTTTCGTCTGTATAACAAAGAGAGCGCCGATTTCTCAGTGCTCTCTTGTTTCCATTCGTTTTCTGATTATAGTTTAACGCC
>OGRT01001140.1_pt1 | contig 22832 bp, 14 predicted proteins | sample 1553581 | NCBI WGS metagenome assembly OGRT01 (sample SAMEA2580113, study PRJEB22360) | human gut metagenome | biome: human gut; feature: human-associated habitat; material: faeces | place: Denmark | collected 2008/2010
ACCGCCAACCGTATCTGCCCATGCACCGGCAATAACCTGAACCGTGTCGCCTTCCTGAAAGTCAACGACAATGTTCTCCTGCCTGATCCCAAGCGGCGCCATCTCTGCATCCGTCAGCGGAACCGGCTTGGAGCCTGGTCCTACGAATCCCGTTACGCCTCTTGTGTTACGGACAACATACCACGTATCGTCATTCATAATCATATGAATCAGCACATAGCCTGGAAACATCTTCTTCTGTGTCGCCTTCTGAACGCCGTTCTTCATCTCTACGACATCTTGCATCGGAACGCGGACTTCCAGAATCTGATCTTCCAAATGTCTGTTTTCAATTGTCTTATCAATGTTGGCTTTTACTTTGTTTTCATACCCGGAATAGGTATGAACTACGTACCATTTTGCCTCTGACATAAACTCACCTTTCTTGCCCGCAGTTTATCAGTTCTATTTTACTAATAAATCCACTCCATACTGGGCAATAAAATCAACGATCGCTATGATTATTCCCAGAACTACGGACACGGAAACAACTGCCGTCGTCTGTTTTGCAAGTGTCATCTTATCTGGCCAAATGATTTTCTTAAATTCTCTGTTAAGACCTTTGAACCAGCTTTTCTTCTGAGTCTTATCGCTCATGACATCCACTCCTTTACGGCGACTATTTTGTCTCTTTGTGCAATGTGTGTGACTTGCAGAACTTACAGTACTTCTTAGTCTCCATGCGCTCAGGATGTGTTTTCTTATCCTTCGTCATGTTGTAGTTACGCTGCTTGCATTCTGTACATTCCAATGTGATTCTTGTACGCACAACTTCCACCTCGCTTCATGTTTCTTGTGTTAACATTGTTACTGGTAGCTTGCGAGGCTACCCAAATTTTAGGCATAAAAAAAAGACCTACTTCCATTCGCTAGAATAGTGTATCACAGAAAGCCGGAAAATGCAAGTCCTCTTTTCTTCATATTGTCCGAGACTTGTCCGAGTGTCCGAGGAATTCTTATTTGGATCGAAACAATATGGCTTTTGGCCTTTGAATTCCTCGGATAATTGAAAATCTCGGATAAGGCGCACTTATTTACTTTTAAGACAGCATAAAAAAGGATTTCGTCCTATTTTTCCGCTTTTTTTCTTATGCCAACATATATCATAACGATGACAACTGCGCTGATACCAATCAAACTCAGATAGTACATAGCATTGGATTCATCGCCTGTTTTTGGCCGCTCCTGCGGAACAGGCTCTATTTCATAGACATTTTCAAATGATACTCCTGCAAGCTTATCCAACTCCCCTTCCGGATAAAGCACTGCTGTCACTTCCATTCCGTCGCCATCTTCCGCATTGGTAACATAAACAGTTAATTCATACTTTGTCGTATCATAAGTGCATTTTGGATTTGTTCCAGGCTTCTGAGTAATGGTATATGTGTAAATACCCAGATTATCATATCTTATCACCGGAAATTTCTTGCTCTCTGCTCCAGTCAGCGTCATTGTGCAGATACCGTCCTTTGAACCTTCTGGCATCGGATATGTCACATCGTCGGCAGCCATTTCTACCACAAATTCTTCTGCCTTCTCAGGAAGCGTTCCTTCAAGCGATATCTCTACCGGTATAGAAACACTTAAGTCTCCGGCAGCAAAAGCCATCTGCATCGGCAGCATAGCGCAAAGTACCGTCATACAAAGCGCTCTAACTATCTTGGTTATTCTCGTTCTCATCTTAACCCCTCCTACTCTCACTGTTTAACAAGGCTCCATCGCAGCCAGAATAATGGTTCGCGCATCTGTAAATTCAGACGAACAAGTCGATAACGCAAGAACCTGCAAATTGGAATCCTTCCTCAGTTCATTCACGGTATCTTGATGCAGGTGTAATGCATTCTTCTCTGCATAAGATATCAATCCATCTATGTCATTCTGCCACTGATTCGGCTCAAAGATATAATCATCCCCGGCCTCTATCAGAAGGCAGGCAAAGATTTCAAGTTTATAGCTCCTGTCAGGCAGGATTAGCATTCCTGTCGTATTTTTCGTAAAAAATGCCTCATCTTTATAAAGGTCCAGATCTCCGAACATACTCCCGTTCTTCATATGATGACCATAGAGAAGTGAATATCTGTCGGAGAATGTTCTGTCATTGCGGGAATCCAGAAAGATACTCCCGGCAAGGGCAAAATCACCATATACGTCCTGATTCAGATAGATCATATTATTTGCTCCCTGTAAAACAGGATAGTCCACCTTCGTATTATCAAGACTTACCCAGGCACATACGTCCGGGTTGATTGCAAGCAGTTCCTCGAAAGACGCTTTGTCCTGATCTGCATCAGGTTTTAATTTTTTCATATCCGCCTGCACATCTTCGGCAGCGGCATAGATCCGGTTGTTGTCCCACAATGCATAAACCGCATATAGCCCTGCAGCACATAGCGATAAGACAACAATGAAGTTGATAATAGTATTTGCGGCTTTTAAAAGGATTTTCGATACTTTCATAACTACCGGCCCGTCAGGCAGCCGCACTCCTTTCCATATCTGTTGTTCCAGTTTCACAGAGGGCCGCCTCTGGCCCTCTGTACCGGATAGTTTTCACTAATTCTTGATTATTATCTTACGCGTGCGAAACGTCTCTTAGCAAAGAATACTACGATTCCTACGAAAGCAGCTGCAAGAAGCAACAGATATGGCAGATTGTCCATACCAATTCCTGTATCAACAGTTGTACCTTTTTCGTTGTTAACAGTTGCTGCACCTGTTGTATCTGCCGCAATAGTACCTTTTTCACCTGTATATGTAACAGTGTATCCCTTAGAAGGATCACTTCCATTTGTATCTGTTCCAGCATGTTTACTCTGCTCTACTACTTCATAAGTAACGCCAGCTGGAATGTTGTTGAAAGTAACTAAGGCATCCTTGTGTGCAAGTGAAAGAGTCTTTGTTACTGTCCAAACATCGCCTGTCTTTACCCACTCATTCACTGCGATATCTGCTGCACCTGAAATTGCACTCTTAACCTCTTTAGTAGATGTAAATTTTACATCGATATCAAACTTCTGTGTCTTGCTTGCCAGGTTACCGGAAACATTCTTTTTAACTGATAAGTTTCCAAGATCATACTTATTAACAATTTCGTCAATTTTTCCTTCTTTTCCATCAGTTGTTGTAAATGCTGTTGTTGCAACCAAATTGTCATTTTCATCATAAGCTACAAGAACCTGAACTCCGAAAGAATTTGGTGCATAAGTAACACCCTGTGTAGTTCCTGCAACTTCTGAAACTGTATAGTTCCATTTCCCTACTTTAGAGTAAGTCGGAACAGTAACTACAACACTACCAGGGTTTGATGCAACTGTATGATCTGCAATTGTAATCATAGTTCCATCCGGGTTCCCTTCATCGGCAGTTACGCTAAATTTCAACGTTTCGGTTGGGAATGTAGCCGGAGTCTCACCTGCTGAAGTCTCATACCGTTTTTCGAATGTAAAAGTCTTTGCCTCTGAAGATGTACCGTCTGCTGCAAATGCAACATTACTCATGCCCAAAACTAGCGTAAGCGCAAGCATGATCGAAGCTAATTTTTTCATATGATTTTCCTCCTCATATCTTGTGAATTTGTAATCTATGCTGATTCTGCCTTCCTGACAGAATGAAGCAACTAATATATTTACTTACAGTCCCTGTCTGCGAAGGATGGTAATTGCCTTTCCCTTCACATCTTTCATGGGAACCGTTCCAAAATCCCGGCTGTCTTTCGCCCGGGTGCGATAATCTCCCAACAGGAATATTTCACCTTCCGGTATCTCTAACGGATATTTCAATCCGTCTTTGGCGTAAGTTGGATACATGATTTCCCCACCCTGTGTGGTTCCATTTACCTGAAGTTCTCCACTTTCATCCATCATTACCCTGTCACTACCCCTGGCCGCAATACGCCCAATGTGCGTGTTTCCGTCTACCATGCAGACGACCACATCGTCCTTGACGTAATCCTTCTGCAGGCGAAATCCGATAACCAGATCCCCATCTTTAATCGCTGGAAACATATCATTTCCTTTAGCTTGTGTAATAAAGAATACCTTAGAAAACAGGAACCATCCTAACAGAGCAAGGAACAAGATTCGAAATAAAAGACGAATCCATTCCTTTCTCTCCAGCACACTGTTTCTGCGCCGCCTGATTACCTGCTCCGGCGTCTCAGATTGATTTTTCTGTTGCATTACCTGTTTTCTCCTGTCTCGGTTCACTCTTTCTCCGCCGTTGTACTGGTTTTTCCCCCGGCTTAGTCGAATGGGATATCTGTTCTTCTAAAAGAGCATCATATCTTGCCCGTTCCGCCGAAAGCGCTGATTCATACATAGAGTTGAGTTCCTCGATTTTCTTCCATACATCCGCTTCTTCTACACCACCGAAAAAAGCCTTCTTAAATCGAACTTCCTGAAGCCATTTACTAATACGCTGCTGTTCATGATTGAGCGGACGTGAACGAGTTTTCTTCATAAATTCCACCCGGCTTAGTTTCCGTTATGGCGTCTGCGTTTTCTTATGAATGCCACTACACCTGCAGCCACTACTGCAAGAATGAGAATATATGGCAGAGAATCAAGTGCGACACCTGTGTCAATAGTACCCTCTCTGTGATTCTCTACAATGATCTGGACAGGTCCTGTTGCTCCAACTGGAATAGTATAACTATGATCTGCTCCCAGTGTTATGTTGCCGACCTTAATTGTCATCTTATAATCCGTAGCGCCACTCTCTGAAATAGTCAGTGTTGAACCAATTCTGACACCATTCAGCATTACCTTATCTTCATGACCAAGAGCAAATGTTGCAGTCTTCTTATCAGCAGAAAGCGTGTAGCCTTCTCCTGCCTCCATCGCTTCTGTACAGTTTACAGTAAAGCCGAACTCTTCATTTCTGTCTCCTATATTTCCTGTGATAAGCTTCTGAATCTCTACAGAAGTGGTTGTCGGGGTATAGGTGTTAGTGATGCTGATATCCGGATTGCTGGCTGCCGAAATACTGTAATTAAGCGTTGCAACATGGCTCCAGTTACTTGTGTTTGCAAGAATTACTTCCTCTGTATCCGGATTATACCTCAAACTTTTCCCTTGCACGGTATATGGTCCGTTTCCGTTTGTAGAAATACTATAAAAATTAACCGGTGTTTTCCAGTTACCTCCGATACCAGTTACCGCTGCCGTTACTGTTGCTCTCTGAGATGCGGTAAGTGGAGTCTTGGATATTACAACACACCCATCCTTTCCTGTCAGAGCCGCTGCGAATAAAACATTCTGATCTCCATCAATTTTTACAGGCCAGTTTGTATGACTGCACTCGGTGTATACATCCGATGTCACTTTAAAGTCTGCTGCTTTGACTTCAACATCCGCTCCTGTACCGCTTGTTGCCAGGCTATATCCTGGAACCTCCGCTCCGGACTCTGTTACAGAATAAACTCCGACTGCTGCATTGTCTATTCTCCATTGCCATGTGAGTCCATCTGCACCTCTACTTATTACATTACTACTATCCAACGTATAAGGTGTTCCGCTTTGATTAGTCACCTGTATCTGAAATTCTGCCGGAATCTGATTCACTGTAATTCCCCGGAAAGTCTTTCCCACAAGGATATAATTCGCATCCGGATTTATATCTGCATAGGTTGCGATACCCTGATTTGCTAGTTCCGCCCCCATATCCGCATGCTGCTCGTCATCTGTTACAGGCTCTGTTAACGCTTGTATCTCTGCTTCATTTTCTGCTGTGTTTTCCTCCGGCGCCGCCAGTACGCTGATATTCATTGCCATAACCATCACTAATACCAACATTGCAGACAACCACCGCTTACGTTTTCCTGATTTCATTGTTACACTCCTTCCTCTCTTCCTTATCTATATGTCGACGCTATTTTCTATCCGTCTCATAAGTCACACGATTCTTCTTTTGCCCGCTCACTCCATCTTTAGTAATGGCACAGGCATCCACTGCTCCGATAATTGCCATGTACCAGTCCACTTTCTGATACACCGATCTCATTTCCATGAATTACATTTTGCGGGTATAACGCTCCCTCCTTACTTTCCTGTACGCTTACGTTTCACACCTAGTTCTTACCCGGCATACAGGTTCTTCCTAACCACTACAGCCATCTCTTCTGTGGATTCATGCACGAAAAATCAGACTTTTTCGTTCGGAAGTGTTATAGTATATAAACGTATAGGATAGTGCCCGTCTACACCGTGTAAATGGTGTTGCCGGATATAAACTATACCAAAACCATATGGATATGTAGTAAAATAGTGTTTTGTTTACTGACTTCTTTTGTCTGAAAAAGGGAACGGAAAAGTCTACCTTTTCTATCAAATATTTCCAGTTTCTCTATTTGTTTCCCTCGCCCACCGGAGAAATGTATCTTGTGCAATACCGAGTTTCTGTGCTGCCTGCCTGGAACTTATCTCCCCCTCTTTCCATGCTCTGCATAGCATCGGAAATTCCGGTGGTTTCGGAATTTTGGGTCTTCCGAAACTTACTCCTCTTTGCTTCGCCGCCACAATTCCTTCTCTTTGCCTCTGCCGTATATTTTCTCTCTCGGTTTGTGCCACATAGGAAAGAATCTGAAGTACCATATCTGCTACAAAGGTACCTGTCAGATCTTTACCTGTCTGACGCGTATCCAGAAGCGGCATATCCAGAACAACAATATCGGCCTTCTTCTCCTTTGTAATTATCCGCCATTGTTCCAGAATCTCTTCGTAATTTCTTCCCAAACGGTCAATGGATTTGATAACCAGACAGTCGCCGGCACGAAGTTTTTTGGTCAGTTTGCGATACCCGGGGCGTTCGAAATTCTTTCCACTCAGTTTATCCATGTAAATATTTTTCTCCTTCACCGGAAACGCTTTCAACGCGATAATCTGTCTGTCCTCATTCTGCTCTTTTGTCGATACACGCACATATCCGTATACTTGTTTTTCCATTTCAAAAACCTCCGTTCTTCAGTATTTTCCTATTATCCCTCTTTTCTTTCATTTTAATTAATCCTGAATCCATGAAGTTCAAACTCTCTTAATTGCAGTTTCGCCTGTTGGGTGACGTGATTTTCTGCTATAATCTTCTCAGTCAATCTCGTTTCACGAGGAGACTAAGCCATGAAAGACATTAAAATTAAAATAAGCGATCCAGCCGGATGAATGTTACGCCCAACCGTTCACATAAATTTTTATAACAAACTTGACATCACAAAATCTATTTGTTATATTACACATAGAACAATCAGGCAGCGTTGAATGATGAATGCCTTATCATACACATTGTCCGATCGCTTGCCTAAGCCAGTCAGGATTTTCGACCCATTAGCGCGGTCAGATTTAAAGGAGGTGGTCTTTAATGGGAACAAAAAGAGATTATTATGAGATATTGGGAATAGAAAAGAATGCAGATGCGGGAAAGATCAAGTCCGCATACCGAAAACTGGCAAAGAAATATCACCCCGACACGAATTCCGGGGATGCTGTGGCAGAGCAGAAGTTTAAAGAGGTCACGGAAGCATATAATATTCTTAGCGATCCGGAAAAAAAGAAACTGTACGACCAGTTCGGCCATGCCGGCCCAGATGGCGGTCCGGCCGATTCCGGCTTCTATCAAAGCGGGGATATAGATGACCTCTTCGGCGATATCTTTGGCGACCTCTTCAGAGGCCGGCAGTCAGGCAGTTTCCGCCAGGGAGGATTCCGCCAGGAGTCATTCCGGCAAAAAGGCGGCAATCTCCATGCCGATATATCCGTTACCTTCGAAGAGGCAGCCTTCGGCTGCGATAAGGTTATCACCCTTTCAAGCCCGGAGAAAGGCCAGCCGCCCCAGACTCTCAAAGTCCGCATCCCTGCCGGGATAGACAGCGGAAAGAGCATACGGCTTCGTGGCAAGGGAATGCCGGGAAGCAGCGGCGGCGAGCCCGGCGATCTGCTTCTAAAAGTATCCGTTTTAAAGAAATCCGGCTTTGAGCGTAAGGGATTAGATATCTACACCACCGCGGACATTCCTTTTACGGTCGCCGCGCTTGGCGGAGAGGCTTATGTACAGACCCTTGCGGGAATCGTTCTGTGCAAGATCCAGCCAGGCACCCAGTCAGGCACTAAGATCCGACTCAGAGGCAAAGGCATCGTGTCCATGAAGGACTCTTCCGTTCACGGCGATCAATATGTCACCGTACGGATTCAGGTTCCAAGGAATCTAAGTCCGGAGGCGAGAAAGAAACTGCTGGAATTCGACGCGGTCTATAAAGGCACATCCTCCGACAGCGGCCGGCATGCTACAAGTTCCAGCTAATACATGAACAAATGGCATGATATCCCAGGCAGGACGATAAATGTGATCGTCCGCCTAAGAGCATCATGCCATGATCATTCTGTCTCCCTTTGAACCGAGAACGCCAAGTGGGGCATATACTTATTGTAATAGTTCTTCACGCACTTCCCCGCTACCGTCATTTTGTTTCGCTTTGCGACATTCTGGGACGCAATATTGTTGTCTCGAATAATCGAATACACTTCTTTTGCCCCCAAAATGTCAAACGCATATTTCTTACATGCAATTGCAGCCTCAGTCGCGTAGCCCTTATGCCAGAAATCCTTCGCCAGAAGGTTCGAATCGTTTTACAAGTGTTCCCACTTCATTCTACATCTATAAACCGATATTGTTATCGACGTTGAATCAGCGAATATTCGAACCGGCTGGTCAAATAATAGTTTTGAAACAGCTCAATCGGTACTTCCTGATCTTTCTGAATCCCATATGTTATACCGTCAGAATATAACAGCGGCGTATCCTCTTCTACATTCAAAGATCTGGAGATATTTCCGTATGCAGAGACAGCTTTTAATTTTAAAGAAGTCGTGGTAATCTGGATATGATACCGTTCCTCCAAAATCTGGTACAGGGAATTTTGTTCAAAATCAAAGGTTTCAATCTCTCTGAATAATTGATAAGGCAGCACTGTACTTGTCAAACACAATGGAGATCCATCCGCAAAATAAATCCGCTCCATAAAAAAAACCGGATCCGCTTTCTTTAACTCAAGTTGTTCTGCCTCTTCCTTCGTGCAGACACGAAGTCCGGATGACAATAATTCACGAGAGGGTGTCATCCCTTGGCGGATGATTTCTTCTGTATAACTGGAAACCGAAGTCAATTCCTGAAGTTTTACTTTTTCTTTGACACACGCTCTTTTTCCCTGCATTTTTTCAACATATCCTTGATGATACAACTCATCAATTGCACGACGGACTGTTACACGACTTACATCATAACATTCGATCAAATCGGATTCACTTGGAAGCTCTGCTCCCGGAGCAAGTTTTCCTGATTCTATCTGTGCGATCAGTTCCGCTTCTATCTGTGCGTACTTTGGTGTTTTTTTCATACAAATTCCTCCTGCCCTGTATCTATCATTATACTCCAAAAAAGATATCATTTCAAACCGCTTATTATAACAAGTCAACAAATTTTCTCTTGATTTTTTGTGGATTTTATGAATTGTATTTTCCCAGACTTTAACTTATTATAACAAGTGGAAAGGGGATGTAATAACATGAAGAACCACGTATTAGGTACCTTATATGGAATGGCAATCGGCGATGCGATGGGAATGCCGCCAGAATTGTGGAGTCGGAAACGTTGCCTGGAATATTACGGTAAAATCACAGACTTTTTAGATGGCTGCCCGGAAAATATCATTTCCTATCAGTACAAAGCAGGTCAGTTTACCGATGACACAAGCCAGGCATTGACTATCTTGGACAGTTTAATAGAAACAGATTTTGTTCCGAATAGTCAAAGCATTGCCACACACATTTTAGACTGGGCCGAAAAGGAACATGCTTTTGAAAATAATATTTTAGGTCCAACATCAAAAGTTGCTTTGAAACTTTTCCAGGAAGGAAAAAGTGCCAAGGAATTCTCGGATGAATCCGTATCCAATGGTGCTGCAATGCGGATTGCACCCATCGGGACATTATTTTCCACAACACAAAAAGAAGAGCTATGCCGCTACGTTGCAGCAGTATCCAGCGTGACACATACAAGTGATATTACGATTGCCGGTGCTTCTATGATCGCGATGGCAGTTGCCTCTGCGCTGGAACACAATGATCGCGAAAAAATGATTGAAGATGCGCTTTCCGTAGAAAAATACGCAATGAATCTTGGCGCTTCTACTCCCAGTCCGTCTTTGGGAGCAAGAACAAAACTTGGTGTCCGTCTGGCACAAGCTTACGCAGATGATGAAACTGCATTTTTAGAAAATTTATACAATGTTGTCGGAGCAGGTGTAAATACTTCTGAATCTGTTCCTGCTGCTCTGGCAATTGCTTATTACAGTTTTGATGTTAGAAAATGTGCGTTACTGTGTGCCAACTTAGGTGGTGATACCGATACGATCGGGGCAATGGCCGCTGCCATTTGTGGAGCAGCTCAGGGAATATCCGAAATTCCTGAAAAAGATATTGCTTTGATCCAAAAGGCAAACAAGATTGATTTTACAAAATATGCAGATGCAATCGTAGAAAAAAGGGGGCAGATCAAATGGGAAAAGGATGTATCGTAATTGGTGCAGCTATGCTCGATATTGTTATGGAAATTGACCAGATTCCAAAATCCGGAACAGATGTCTATGCCAAGGGACAATCCATGATGGTTGGAGGCTGTGCGTATAATGTAGCAGACATTTTAAAACATTTCGGTGTAAACTACACATTGTTCGCGCCAATCGGAACCGGAATGTATGCGGATTTCATTCGCAAAGAACTAAAAAAAGCCGGGCACGAAAGTCCTGTCCACTGCGAAGATTCTGATAACGGATACTGTCTCTGCATGGTAGAAGCAGACGGAGAACGGACATTCTTAACCGTCCCCGGAATCGAATGTCATTTTCAAGAGGAATGGTTTTCTGCCCTTCCTGTAGATTCTTATGACTCTGTTTATGTGAGTGGATATGAATTAGAAGGAGAAGGCGGTGATGCCATTTTAAATTTCCTGGAGTCCAATCAAGAATTAACCGTTTATTATGCCCCCGGCCCAAGAATTACTTATATTGATCCGGAAAAATCGAAACGTATGTATGCACTTCATCCAGTCATGCATCTGAATGAATTGGAAGCCGTAACTTCCACAAATACAGACGATATCACTCAGGCTGCAGAAATGCTTTCTAAATCAACCGGAAATACAGTTTTAATCACATTGGGAAAACAAGGGGTACACCTTTTCGAAAATGGAATTCACACCTTAGTCCCTTCAAAACAGGCAACTGTTGTCGATACGATTGGTGCTGGCGATTCCCATATCGGTGCTGTCATTGCAATGCGAACGATGGGGAACTCATTTCCGGAAGCAATTGCCATGGCAAATCGGATTTCCGCGAAAGTAGTCAGTGTCAAAGGACCTGTCATTACAACGGAAGAATTTGAAGATGCAAAACAAGATTAAAATTTGAAAAAAACATTTTGAGAAAGGAAACAAATCATGAGTAAAGTAAAAGACTTTTTTAAAGGCTGGAGTAAATTCGAAATATGCTGGCTGGTTTTATCGACTGTTATTATGATTGTACTAAGTGTCATCTGGGGAGATAATACACTGGCTCTGATCAGTGGAATCACTGGAATTCTGGGAGTTGTTCTCGCCGCAAAAGGAAAAGTAAGCACTTATTTCTTTGCAACGATCAATGTCGCTATTTACGCTTATCTGACATTTAATAACCATTTATATGGTGAATTCATGTTAAATGCCTTTTACTACATTCCAATGAACTTTGTTGGTTTCTACCTTTGGTCGAGACATAAAGATGAAGAAAGCGGTGAAGTGGAAGGGAAAGCTCTGACGCCAAAACAAATCGTAATTCTTTTGATTGCCACAGCTGTGATCGTTATCATCTACTGGCAGATTCTGACTCATCTCGGCGGACAGCTTGCTTTGATTGACGCCATGTCAACCGTCTTCTCTGTCATTGCCTTGATTATGCAGGTTGCACGTTACGCAGAACAGTGGCTGTTATGGATCATTGTAAATGTCGTATCCGTCGTTATGTGGATTCTCCTGATTGGAAAAGACTCTTCTGCAGTCACAATGGTTGTGATGTGGGTTGCTTATTTATTCAACTCCATGTACGGATATTACAACTGGAAAAAACTTGCTGCGAAAAATAGCGAGAATCATTAAAGCACCCCTTATTTTCAGAGTCCTTACAGATTATTCTTTCCAAATAAATACTCCGGTTACTGAAAAGCAACCGGAGTAATATCCATCACAGGATACCAGCAAGTTTTAAAATTGTGTTTACGCCGAAGCATGGCTCATGGTTAAAACTGCCCATGAAGTCCATTGATCTAGTGTAACAGCCCCCGCCATGATAACGATTCTATTTTTTCTTTTTCCGAAGCACTATCACTCCACTGATTAGAACAAAGGAGAACGTTATTGCCACCATTATTCCTGTTGCAGATGCAGAATCTCCTGTCTTCGGCGTACTGTTTATTTTATCTTTATTGTCTGCGGTATTAGATGTTCCGCCATCCGGGTTTTCTGGTTTTGATGGGTCTGCTTTCACCAGCGCAGCAATTGCCTTCTGCAGATTTTCTTCTGCTTTCTTTACTTCTACTTCAGATGCCTGATTATTTTTATACACGTCTTTTGCTGATACAAGAGCTTTTTGCATCACTGCAAAGTTTTCTTTTGTATAATCTGCCTGTTTCAATCCATTCGCTTTATCAATCAGTTCTTTCAATGTCGTTTTATCAACACTCTCTGTTTCAGACGTCTGTATCTCAAAATCCATATATCCGTTTGACACAATTGTAATAACAGCTTCTCCCGTCTCTTCATTATAATCTACAATCGGCTCTTCATAACTGTCTTCCATTACACGCTTGATTTTTACTGTCGGAGCAGTTGTAAGACCATCTATTTTGAAAACGGTTCTTCTGAATTCATCATCTTGCGGATTTATACTATACTCATTTGCAATCCAGTCCTGCATCAACGTATTATTATCCGTATTCCATTTTTCTGTAGTATTGTCATAACCTTCCCATATGGAATCTTTGTTCACCCTGTAATTATTTAGATAAACAGAATACCCCTTGTTAATTTCTGACAACATCGTAAATGTATGAGGTGTAACCTCAACTTTAATATTCTGATTATTCATAGGGATTTCTGCCTGCTGTGTCACGTCAACATTTACACTGCTATTATAAATTACCCATGTATCTTTGACCTTTTGAGCAAACGCATCTCCTTTATAATTTTCTGGATAGAGAGCATCGAAAAATTCTTTTCGTTTTTGTTGTGTGTCCAGATTTTTGTTGCTTATGTTCACGATCTTTTCTTTCTCAATGATTCCATCCAGAACAATGCTTGACGGAACCGCCGGGAGTAATCCATATCTTCCTGTAGTGTATGTCGGCAGACTTTCATCATTTGTATTCAGTCCCACATGGAATTCATTCGCATATCCGCTCATATCACCATGAATAAAAGCTTTTGTATTATCCAGTATTTCTTTTTTACTCGGCGCTGGATTTTCTATAATATAACGGAATGTTTCAACAATCACATTTTGAAACACCGGAGTATTTTTATCATTACAACCAAACACATATCCCGGATGCTCAAAATTGTAAACCGTACCGCCATTATTATATATTGTCAGCATTTCTATTCCCAACAATGCTTCCGGCTCGGAAACCACTGCACGGCACTCTTCTCCTCCAGAATAAGGGGCTGGTTCTTCCTCAAATAGCTTCCAGTAAGCTTTTTCCCACCATTTCCATGTATCCGGCAGACCACCCCACTGGTCAATTACACCTGCAAGCCAAAGTCCTTGCATATAGCTGGCCGTTCCGGCATTCTGTGTAACAGGTGTATTTTTCCATGTAAATGCAAAATTATCTCCGTATTCTTCCAGTGCATTTTTAAATGAAGTATTTTTTAATATGGATTCAATCACCTGTGTCTGATGTTCACTCCAAATACAGTATCCACCATTTTCAGCCGCTATTCTCAAATAATCTGAAGTTCGGGTTGCCACTTTATTATAATCTGTCCAATAGTTTTCGCTAATTACAAAACCTTTTAGACATTCGTATTTCTCCATCATTTCTTCTAACCATACATCATCTAAAATATTTGTTGAAGTATAAGCTGGAACTAGGCCTGCTGTAGCAACTACAATCATTACTGGAATATTATTTTCCTTTGCTATCGCCAATTGCTGTTCATAAAAACGCTTTGCATCTTCCCGATCGGAAGAATTTCCATTTTTCCCAAGACCAATAAATCCCCCTACATGGATTTCCATTACTACATTACTGCGTATATCTTCCGGTATCTGATTCCATCTTCCAAGCAAAGTATCTCCCCATGATAATTCACTCTCATCTTCCCGATATACCTGTCCATACACTGGAACTATCAGAAGAGGAGCCTCATTCGAGATAGTGATTCTTTTTTCTGGCAACTTATCACTCTCAATCTGTACAGGTATCTCTTTCACAATTTCTGTACCCTCTACCGAAATAATTAACGATGTTGTTCCCTCTGTTTTTCCACTAATCGTACACATTTGTCCGTTTGACTCAACTGTTGCAATCTCCGGATTCTTCATTTCAAAATGTATAGGATAACCTGCAACAAAACTCTCTTGATTTGCTGCAAATGCAGTAACTGAATCAGAATGTCCCACTTTTACAGAAATCTTATCACTTGTCGTATAAACTTCTGTTGGTATACTTTCTGACTGTTCCGGGCTTGAGTTACAAATGACAAAATCTACATCAATCAGATTATTTTCTGAGCCATTTGGAAGCCATTCTATAGGTCCGCAAGGATAAAACCGTACAGTATGCTCCTTATTCTCAAGACCGGTTACTTTTGCATAAAGTTCCTGATATGTATTACTTCCTGAAGAACTTCCATCTCCAATTCCAACAAATTGATCATCAACATAAATTTTCCCATAATTAAAATTGATATCTTTTTGACCATACCATTCAAACGCAGTACCTGTAAATTTAAACTCCGCATATGACTCTGGATCATGAGAATATCGTGCTGTACCATTATAAGAATTGGCATCATCATATTCTTCCCATTCTCCATGGAAGGTGATTTTCTCTTTTTCATCTAATATAGTTACTGCGGAAATTGATGTATCAGGGTTAATTTCCACTGCTGTGGCTGATTTTCCAAGAGCCACATTCTGTAATTCTACATTATTCCTGTGCACTACATCATTTATCCCAGTCATTGGTTCCGTTGCTGATACATTCTGCGTAAAGGTTGATGCAATCAATGTAACACTCATTAAAAAAGCAACTATTCTTTTCATTCCAGATTTCTCCTTTCCCCCAAAGGCGATTCAACAATTTTATTTCATTTTCTTTCTTCCTCGTATAACTGTGGAAACTGCTGCCAGAGCTACAAACATAGCAATCAGTATTCCTGCTGATGCCGTGTCTCCTGTCTTCGGTGTACTGTTTGTATTATCTTGATTTCCTGTTGTATCAGACGCTCCACCTGATCCATTGTTGCCATCCGGTTTCTGCCCATTATCTGTGCCGGCATCCGGTTTTTCTGTTCCTGACAAATCTGCTATCACCAGTGCATCTATCGCTTTCCTAAGATTTTCTTCTGCCGTCTTTACTTCTACTTCAGATGCCTGCTCGTTCGCATATACTTCCTGCGCAGATACAAGAGCATTTTTCATGACTTCAAAACTTTCTTTTGTATATTCTGCCTGATCCAGTCCGTTTGCTCTATCAATCCATTCTTTTAATTTCGCCTTATCTACGTTTTCACCAGACTTATTTAAAGCCAGTCTAAACTCTTGCCATCCATTTCCCTTAAGTTCAATTATATACTCCCCTTTTTCTGGATTCCATGTGATTTTCGGTGCTTCACATTGCTTAGTTCCATCAAGATTAACCAATTCTTTTTCCATGATCAGCTCTGGTTCATTCGCAAGACCTCTCAATCTAATCACAGCATTCCTATAAATATCATCTTTTGTTTCGCTGTCTGGTATATAATCATTCATCAAATACTCATACATCTGTGTGTCTGCATCAGAATTCCAATGTGGTGTTGAATTGACATCATACCCTTCCCAGATTTCATTTTTATCTACCAGATAATTATTAAAACGGAAACGTAATTCTCCGTCTTTTTGATCATCAATCAGAAGAAGTGTATAAGGATTAAACGTAACGTCTGCCGTAAGATGATTCTTGTTCAACTCTACGCTTACCTCCTGCTCGCTGAACAATTCTTCCTGTACCCGACTGTCAATATTCCAGTTTGTATTATAGGTCAGCCATGTATTATTCAGAAAATGTGCATATCCATCTCCCTCATAGTTCTGTGGATAGATGCTGTCAAAAAACTCCTTAATTCCTTGTTCATTTTTTAATTCATTGATTACAGAATCTTTTGTCAGAATATGATCAAATTGTGCTTTATCCTCTTTTGTTGCCAGTTTTGGTAACGATGGGATTACTCCATATCGACCAGTGAAATACACCATCATTGTGCAATTATTATATCCGTTCCAGTTTTTATCTCCATAAAGCGGATTTAGGAGATTGACCGTTGCCGCCAGATCATTTAATGATCCTTTTTCTGCTGAATATGCAATCTTCGTTCCTTCTAGCGCTTCGGCTTTTGTTGGAATATGATACTCTTTCATATATTCCATAGCTTTTACTATACTTTCTGTAAATGCCGGCGTAAACTGATTGTCCTTACCATTATCTTTTCCAACAGAAGTTGCGTAATCCGGATGCTCAAACGAAAAAACTGTAGCTCCGGCTCTTGCCTGCTGTTCCATCCTCATCTCAAATAAAAGTTCTGGGAAGGTCACCGGACCACGGCACTCTTCTACACCACCCATAACATTAAACGTTTCATCTCCATGAAGTGGTCCGAATCCTTCAATAAACCACATCCATGAATCAATCAGACTTCCCCAGTTACCTGCAATATCAGCCATCCAGGCCCCCTGTGCAACGCTTTCATGAGAATTGTAACTGACATTTGACCAGGCGCTTGTTGTTTTTGCAAGCAGAATAAAGTTATCCTTAAATTGTTTCAATGTATTAAATAAATCCTGATCATTGAGTACTGATTCCACATAATCACTGTTATCATTCATATCGGAATAAACTACATACCCGCCTTTTTCTGCTGCTAACATCACCTGTTCTCTCATATAATCAGATCTTGCTTTTCGCTCTGTAGCAGAAGTTGCATTGTGATTTTCTGAAAAAATAACTCCCATCATATTCGGATACTGATCATACATTTTAGATGCCCATTCTATTGACGGTGGATAATAAACTCCTCCATTTGATGTTCCAGAATTGGATACCATGATAAAAAACGGAATCTGATCCTGAACCGTCTCTTTAAACCTTTCTTCATACCATGCAAGTGTTGGTGCATCCCCTTTTACCTCTCCGGAAGCATGTATGATAATCGCCTGATTTTCCAGCAATTCTTCAGAAATTCCTTTTCCGTTAGAATCCTTATTCCGTAAACTATCCCAAAATCCCTGAATATCTTTTCCGCCTTGAAGAGGTCCTGGAAGGCTCGTAAATAATTGACGATACAAATGATGCAGGAATAATGGATGTTCATTATCTATCTGCATACGCCGCTGACTGGTTTTAAACTCTTTTACTGTAATTTCTACACTATCTGTTCTCTCACTTCCGGGTATGGATGCTGTAATCGTAACCTTTCCCGGCTTTTTTCCTGTCACTTTCCCCTGCGCATTCACCTCTGCGATTGTATCATCTGAACTCGAATACACGACATTCTTATCTGTCGCATTAAACGGTTCTACAGTACTCTTGAGAATAGCAGAATCACCTACATACATTTCTGTTTTATTTGAAATGACTTCTATGGATGAGGCTGGAATTTCCATTTGTTTATCATACAATACCATGAATTTTTCCACGTCAACCGCCCCGCTTGTATCAAATACACCTTCTTCTTTTGGTTCAATACTGATTGTATGTACTCCCTCGTTCAAATCATTTCTTTCAAAATGAGTGACTCCCCACTGAGCCGTTCCATTTGTATCAACCTCATCAACTATCTCCCCATCCAAGATAACGATTGCCGGGCCAAAATTGATATCCTTCTGACCAATCCATTTGATTCCCGTACCATAAAATGTCAGACTTGCCTTTGCTCCTTTTGTATAGGAAACAGCAATTCCTTCCTTTTCTTGCATGGCCCATCCTTCCTCATAGACGATGTCTCCTCCTAATGCAGCTACCTCTGTCCATTCTCTTTTCTTCTCTAACATATCTTCCGCTGATACATTTTGTACTAAGGTTGATGCAATCAATATAACACTCATAAAAAAAGCAACTATTTTTTTCATTGTCGGATTCCTCCTTTCCAAAAAGGCGGCTCATCAGTGAACCGCCTTTTATAAACCATTACATCCCGCTGTAAAATCTCACGATTTTACTTCTTTTTCTTTCTCCGTATAACTGTGGAAACTGCTGCCAGAGCAACAAACATAGCAATCAGCATTCCTGCCACTGATGCTGTGTCTCCTGTCTTTGGTGTACTGTTTGTTTTATCTTTATTTCCTGTTGTATCAGACATTCCACCTGCTCCATTGTTTCCATCCGGTTTCTGCCCGTCATCTGTGCCGGCATCCGGTTTTTCTGGTTTTGACGAATCTGCTTTCACCAGTGTTTCGATTGCTTTCTTAAGATTTTCTTCTGCCGTCTTTACTTCTGTTTCAGATGCCTGTTCATCCTCATACACTTTCTGCGCAGATGCAAGGGCGTTTTTCATTCCTTTAAAGCTTTCCTTTGTATAATCTGCCTGATTCAGTCCATTTGCTTTATCAATCAGATCTTTTAAGACTGTCTTATCGACCTCTTTCTCTGTACTTCCTCCTGTCAAAATTTCACACTCTACAAAACCATTATGCTGTACTGTCACCGTCCAGTTTCCTGCTTCTCCTGTTACTTCTGAATGTACAAACGGACGTGTATAGTTATCATATGCATACAGATTTTCACCTTCGTTTTTGAAAATCACCTCAGGTTTTTCTTCTGTATTCACTGTGATCACGGTATCTCTGAGTTCCGTATCACATCCTTCATTATTCTGCATTCTCCGTGACATTTCCCAGATATACTGATAAACCAGGCTCATATTTTCTGCCGGATTTGTTCCATCCCAGAGTTCCGATTTATCCAGCCGATAATTGCTCAATATCAAACTAACATTATTATTTCCTCCTGATGTTGCCACAGCATAAGTATGTGGTGTCATATCTACTGTGAGCTTACCAATTTTTGTTTCTACAGTTGCACTCTGACGAACATCTTTATCCTCAGAAGAATTCATCATATACCATGTATCATTCCAGTTTTCAGCCCAGGCATTTCCCTCATATTTTTTATCCGGATATGCTTTCTTAAGCATCTCTTCTGTTAATGGTTCTTCTACAATATGATCAAATCCGAGTTCTTTCAATGTATCATTATCAACTGTATTTGGAACAAGCGGTACAATGCCATACTGTCCGGTTTTTGGATACAACTGAGAATATGCTGTGTCATAAATTGCCGGACGGAAATTCTCTGTTCCTTTTACTACCAGTTTTGTCCGTTTCGCTACTTCTTCTCTTGTCGGAATATCAATTTCTCCACTACAAATCTTCTGCAATGTCGGCATCACTGAATACTGATATGCCGGAGTACGGTTTCCATTTGAAGCTACAGAATACCACTGTGGTTCACTCTTATAAGATGTAGCCCCCATACTTGCTACACGGATGATGTCCTGGGAATACATATTCTCCGGCCATACCAATGTCTGTCCCCATCCGCCGATATTGCCCGGCTGATCGAACATGGTTCCATTTCCATCCAGCTGCCAGTGCCACCAGTCGGATGCAACACCCCAGTTATCACAATAACCTGTCAGCCATAATCCCAGATACAATGCATCTGTAGATGGATTTCCATAAGATTCTTTATACATCATGGAAATATATTCATGATTATCTTTCATTGCATTTCCAAGCACACTGTTTTCTTCTTCCAGCCAGTCCATAAGTACCCCATGGTTTCCAAATACATTCGTATCTGTCCACATCATACTGACACCCAGAGAGGATCCCATACGGATCAGATCTGCTACATATTCATCTCCATTGTTTGCCTCTCCTCCATTAAACCGGTTATAAAGCTCTGCCCCATTAAATCCTACAAGGTATTCATTTTCTTCTGCAAGTTCTTTCCAGAAGCTGAGCGGAATTCTGTCATATGTACTTGTTTCACCATTCAGATTCTGTACTGCACATGGAATTTTATTTTTGTTACAGAACTCTACCTGTTTCTTATACCAGGTACGGATTGCATTTACATCCTCTGTGCCTTCTTCGATTACATTGTCTTTAATACTACGCTCTGCAATCAGCAGGACAACCGTATTATCTTTCAGATCTTCTGGTATTGTATTCCACAATTTCAAAGGGTCATCTCTGTCTGTCCGCGTTCCATCCTCATTCAGCTCATCTGAGATATAATTTCTCTCCGGATACTGTCCTGCATCGCAATTACTGATATTTTCTGTCGGAGCACCGTCTGACCAATAATAATTAGAGATGTACAATGGATTTTCCGGGCTGACTTCCTGCCTTGGCTTTTTATCTTTCGGATTGCCTACTTCAATCAGGATCTCTGTTTCAGAACCTTCTTTTGTGGTTCCTGCAATAATTGCCTGTCCTTTTTTATGAGCTGTAATTCTACCCCATGGATCTACCGTTGCTACTTCCTTATTATCGGACTGATAAGAAATATTCATATCTGAAACTTCATTATTTGGAGCAGCATCTCCGCCGCCTCCCCAGCCACCGGTTACAGACCATTTTGTCGTAACATCTGTTGTCTCTTCTTCTTTCAGAACCGGTGTATCTGCCGTAAGCATAAATCCTCTGGATGCAGTAAACTTAGGAGCTTCATAAAACTCGTCCTGCAGAAGTGCTTTCATCACTTCTGTCATGTTGTTCGATGTATGTCCGATTCTCCAGATTCTGCTGTCATCTGTTCCGGCTGTCAATGTAAGTTCTCCTTTTGAATCCGGAACTTTCTTGTCTGCTGGCGTTGTCTGTAATGCGGAATACCAGATGTCCATCTGATCTGTTTCTGCATTATAAGTAAATGTAGAACGATAAATCTGAAAATCATTCCAGAACGGAGCATTATTCGGCTCTAATACCGGCTGATTGCCTACCTGCTGCCAGTTTAATCCATCCTTTGATCTTGTCATATATAAGACAGAATTGTCCGGTGAATTTCCGGAAAAGCACTGAGATAATGCCCAATATTCATTCTTTTCCGGAATATACTGTACATCCTGATGCCACGGCGCTAACTGTTCCCCATAAGCATCCTCTCCCAGGAAGTTTTTCACATCCCTTACTTCTTCTGACCAGTGGATTCCATCCTCTGACCAGCGTACCTGTACTTTATTCTTTTGCCCATTATAATATCCAACATTTCCGGCATTGTTATAATACATAAAGTACATATCTTTATAACTGTCATATGTAACTGTAGGTGACAACAGATTGTATTTTGTTTTCTGATCCCTGACTACAATTACATATTCTCCTTTTTTCACTTCACCGGCTGTATCTGTTGGAGCTCCCCAGTGAATTCCGTCATAAGAAGCCATCATTCTTACCTGACAGTCTGCTGCACCTGTATCTACAGACCAATTCCAGTATGCCAGCATTCTCTTATTTTTACTGTCATAAACCAGATCGGTATCACAGTTATGAGAATCCGCCTCTGTTGGTCCTGTCACCCTTGCGACAATCGGATTGACAGTATCTCCATCCTCGCCAACTGGTTCTTCCCAGTTCACTCCATCATCCGAATATACAATATACGGATTTTCAAACTGAGAAGTTTTCATCACATTCGGTGTATAGAACATCCAATATTGATGTCCCCCAAATCCTTCTTCTACTTTCACAACATCCGGATGTGTCACCTGCCCCGGAAGATGTTTTTCCGGCGCTGCATTCGGATCGTCCGGATAGTATCTGTCATAATGTGTTGGCAGATCTATATAATTTCCGGTATTATCAAATGCTTTTGCTTTGTAAGGCTTATCTCCGAAATCATATCCCATTACTTCACATTCTACGATATGATTTGTAGATCCTTTATTGCTTCCCTTCATGTAAATCCGGATATACCGGGCTTCTATCTTTTCATCCGGGAAACGCTCCTGAAGAGAAATGGTGTATCCGTCTCTTGTCTCTACATATGTCTGATCTGTTCCTTTTCCAAACCCATGTATATCTTCACTGTCTGAGTTATACAATACTTTTGCTTTGCCATCTGCAAAGTCTGTTTCCTCCGTTCCTGCCACAACAACAGTTCCATTATAAGTTCTTCCATCATTCCAATATCTGTACAGATTGATTTCCGCTAATTCATAATGCCCTTTCATATCAATTTCCAGATATGCTGAATATTCTTCATCAGGATTTTTTGTATCTTTTCCAAAATCACAGTAATTAGAATCGGAACTATTCTCTGGTATAATTCCATCTACTGCCATTTTCTCCGGACGCTGTGCATTCATATCTGCCGGCGAATCATCTTTCGTTTTTCTTACCACCACTTTTTTGCCCAAAGATAGGTTTTCTGCATCCGGATACGCTTGTGTCTGCACTTCTACTATATAATCCTCCTGCAGATTATTAATTGTATAGATACCACCCTGTC
>OGRT01001143.1_pt1 | contig 22778 bp, 23 predicted proteins | sample 1553581 | NCBI WGS metagenome assembly OGRT01 (sample SAMEA2580113, study PRJEB22360) | human gut metagenome | biome: human gut; feature: human-associated habitat; material: faeces | place: Denmark | collected 2008/2010
AGAGTGCGCCAAACTCAAAAAATGCGAATCCAATGAAAAAACTTGTCACCGCTCCATCTCATCCTTTCTTTTTCGGCATTTGGGGGTGATTTCCTTTTCACTTACGGCAGAAAATTCTGCGCCGACAAAGTCCTCTGCGCCCAGCACAAATTCTTCGTTATTCCACATTTCTTCCGCAAGGACTTGTGCTTCTGCGCGTGACCCTGCACGAATCACCACAGTCCTTTGCAGGGTTTCCGTGATTTCAACTTCAAATTCTTTCATGGACACACCTCAGTCGATGCAGATGCAGGTCAACTTCTGGTTGTCCACCATCAGGGTGACGCTGTGACTTTCCAGATACTTCTGGAAACGATAGATTTCGTCGATGGTAAGAGAGATGAAGTTGCCGTCCATGTTTGCGCGGAGCAGAATGACCGCACCAGTCAAATACTGTTTGCCCGCAAACTTGAGAACCTGCGCCGGGTTGTAGCTGAGCAGCAGCGAGGTGTCCAGCACACTGAGATAGGCATCGCTTTCGTCAAAACAGGGCAGAATGCCGGGAGCTTCGTCCAGTGTAATGACAGTCAGCTCCATGTCGGGAGCGATTGCAGCGAGGTAGACCTTGCCGGACTTCTTGCCGCCCTCCAGAACGGTGTAGATGCGAGTATCAACGGTGACTTTCTCGGAACGAATGTGAGTGGTAGTAAAGTTCATAGGCGTTTCCTCCAAAATTTTTGCAAAAATAAAAGACCCGGAACTGGGTCTTTTGGTTCAGTCTGCGATCAGCGCGCTTCTTCCTGCTTCTTCTGTTTTGCCTGTTGCTTTTTTAGTTGCCACTGGTCGAGCAGCTTGATGATGATGCTTTCCATCTGCCGGGGCGTGTAATTGCGTGGAAAGTATTTCCGCAGGGTTTCGTTTTTGATGGTCACGGTGTCCAGTTCGCTTTTCTTTTCCTCATTCATAATGTTGTAGACTGCATCATAGTCAAACTCACCCTGCTGCGCCAGCTTTTTTATCCGAATGGCTTGTGAAAGAGATGGTGCGTTCTGGGAAGCATCCATTGCTTCTAAAAAAATCCTGTTGCTGTTTTTCGTCCAGATAGGACAGTTCTACCGCAGGGTTAAAAGAGATTTTTTTCTCGTCCACCATGTCGAGCAATTCAGGGACAAGGTTCGTCAGGCGCACAAAACGCTGGACTTGATTGCGACTTTCGCCTGAATCTTTTGCTACTTTTTCATCGGCTCTCAACTTCGTCCCAACTTGGGACGAAGTTAAATCTGACCTAGCACCTTGATTTTTTAGAGCTTCCAGCTTCATTTTGTAGGCGAAAGCCCTTTCACTGGGCAAGATGTTTTCACGTTGGAGATTCGAGTCCACCATGAGCAAAACTGCGGCATCATCATCCATGTTGCGGACAATGACCGGCAGGGTTTCCAGCCCGGCAAGCTGTGCAGCGTGCTGACAGCGATGCCCGGAGATGATTTCATAGCCACCCTCCGGGCGTGGGCGGGCGATCAGCGGAGACAACACGCCGTACTGCTCTACGCTTTCCACCGTGCGCTGCATGGACTCGTCATCCAAGACCTTAAAGGGATGATTCTTGAAAGGAAACAGCTCCCCGATGGGAATCTGCTGCACCTGTTCCCGCTGCTGCTCCTGCCGGGATTCCTCGGTGGAGAAAATGTCATCTGCCCCTTTCAGCGACACGCTTAAGCTGCTTTTCGGCATTCGCCAGCACCTCCTTCGTCAGAGATTGGTAGGCTTCTGCCACCTTACCTTTGGGGTCGTGCTGGAAAATGCTTTTGCCCACTGCACTGATCTCCGCAGCTCGGACAGACCGGGGAATGGTCTGGTCAAACACCTTGATCTTGCTGCCGTAGGCACCTCGAATCAAATTGTCGATCTGCTGTCCGTAGTTGGTGCGGTTGTCCGTCATGGTCAGCAGAATGCCCTCGATTTTCAGTTTCGGGTTGATCTGCCGCCGGACCTTCTGCACCGTCTGCAAAAGCTGTTCCAGACCCTTTGCCGACAGATACTGCGCCTGCACAGGAATCAGGGTAGTGTCCGCTGCTGCCAGTGCATTGACGGTCAGCATCCCAAGGGAAGGAGTGCAGTCCAGCAGAATAAAATCGTACTCCCGCTTGGCACTGTCCAGCACCTGTTTCAACATCTTTTCCCGGTTCATGCAGTTGACGAGAGACACTTCCAGCCCTGCCAGTTCGATGTCAGCAGGGATCAGGTCAACGCCCTCTGCATGGTGCAGGATGCCCTCACCGGGTTGGATAGGCTGGTCGTTCATCGCTTTTGCCAATAGGGTGGAAAGGGTGGTGGGCAGTTCATCGGGCTGTTGCCAGCCCATGCTAATGGTCAAGCTGCCCTGTGGGTCAGCATCCACCAACAGAACTTTTTTGCCCTCCATCGCCAGCCCGATGCCCAGATTTTCACAGGTGGTGCTTTTCCCCACACCGCCTTTTTGATTGGTGACTGCAATAATCGTAGCTTTCTTTGCGATAACATCACCTCCCCGGAGAACCACACGAAAAGTCGTGGTTCGTCTTGTTCTGATAGTAGAGGTTCATGGTGGTGGGCGCATTGTAGAGCATCGCCAGCAGGTATTGCTTCATGTTCCGCACCGGGGCAGTGTTTTCTGCCAGAGAACCCAGTACGAAACGGAGATGGTCGGCGTTCAGCTTTTTCAGCCGACTGCGCACTACCTCGGCAGGGCGGTCATCCCCGGCAATCCGCAGCATCTTTCGCTTGGTCGCACAGGTGTCCACCAGCAAATCTACGATCTGATAGATGGTGTCCTCATCATCCGGGCAGAGCCGGAGCAGAAGGTCTACCTCTAAAGACTGAGAAAAATATTCTTCGAGCAGTTCACGATTCTTCATCTTCTCCGATTCGTCGGAAAGGATAGGATTCGTATTATTCATCTCTGTTTTATTTTCTTTCTTCTTAATACCTCGTGATTTTACCGGGTCTTGACAAGCGATTTTAGAGCCACAAGAATCGTCATTATCACGATTCTTGACATTCTCCTTTGAATATTCTGCCGAAAAGTTCTTCACATACACCAAACATGGCTTTCCTTGCCCTCGACGTTTTCGTTCAATCAAACCAAATCCTTCAAGTTCCCGGAGCAGTCTGGTCGCTTTGTTGTCTGCGCAACGCAAAGTCCTCTTGACATCCTCAATCGTGAAGATGATGAACACTCGGCCTTTTTTGTCAAACCATTCATTTTTAACAGAAAGGCTCATGCGGTCAAGCAGGATGCCGTACAGGGTCTTCGCATCGGTTGACAGATTTTGAAACCGCTGCTCCTGAAAAAGAGCCTTTGGAATGCGGAAGAACGAAAAGAGTTCTCCGGCCTGTCCGTAAAAGTAGTCAAGGGTCATGTGGCTTTTTCAACGTTTTGCTCCAGCTTGTGTTCAAAAAATCAACCGCCTTTCGTTTTGTGCCTAAGCAGAGGAGCGTTTTGCCCTGCATCCCTCCTGAACATCCCTCCAATTTCCATTTTGGCGGTCCAAACCGAAAAAACAGAGTAGAGGAAAAACGCATCGAAAAATCGTGGATATTTCAAATTATTATTCGTTGAGGCGTGAATTTTACCTTTGCACAGTGGGAACCAGATATCACTAGATATCACTGGATGACACCAGATGGAAGATGCGGATAAAAACTCAAAATCCCTTGTGCTAATAACACGTGTGGGTTCGACCCCCACCACCGGCATAGTGAAAGCAGTCTGAGATGAAAATTTCAGGCTGCTTCTCTTTTTGATTTTTCCCTTGTCCATCAGGAACGCCGGGAACTGAAATGCTGCAAAACTCAGCGGCGGAGCCGGCTGTTTTAACTACTGTTTAAGACTTTGTGGTTTTCTGTTCATAAACTTCTGGTATCCTGTACATAACGAAACGAGAAAGAGGGAGCTTTATGAACGCCGAACTCACTTTCCTGCAATTCCTGCAATCCCTGCACAGCCCCATGCTGGATGGAAGCATGTGTTTTATTACCCGTCTGGGAGACTCCGGTATTCTCTGGGTGACGCTGACAGCGGTGCTGCTGGTGTTCCGTAAAACGCGGCGGGTCGGATGTGTGCTGGCAGCGGCGCTCCTCATCGACGCTGTCCTCTGCAATCTTCTTCTCAAGCCGCTGGTGGCCCGCGTCCGTCCATGCGACATCCTTACGGAGGTACAACTGCTTATCCCGTACCCGGACGATTTCTCCTTTCCTTCGGGCCATACGGCGGCGTCCTTCGCCTCGGTGACAGCCCTTTGGATGGCCGGGAAAAAGCAGTGGGCGATGGCGGCTCTGCCGGTAGGCGTTCTCATCGCATTCTCGCGGATGTACCTCTGTGTCCATTACCCGACGGATATTCTGGGTGGTGCCATTTTGGGAGCCGCCTGCGGATGGGCGGGAGCATGGCTCGTAAAGAAAGCAGAGCGACGAATGGCCATCCCGCGGAGCTGAAAAAAGAAGAAGAGACCGCGGTACAGCAGCTTGCTGTACGGCAATCTCTTCTGTTATGGGGGCCCGCTTATCTGCGGGAACATCCCGGTTTTCCGCAAAAGCCAAAAAGGCATGCAGGCGACTCAATGCATCCCCAAAATCGGCTTCAGTAAAAAGAAAAGCACCATACTTCCTACGAAGTACAGTGCTTTTTTGGTGGAGAATAGCGGGATCGAACCGCTGACCTCTTGCATGCCATGCAAGCGCTCTCCCAGCTGAGCTAATCCCCCATGGCTGGTGTGCCGTCCCTGACGACGTGTGTTATTATACCAGCCAAATGGAGAGTTGTCAATAACTTTTTTTATTTTTTGTGAGCGACGCTGCGGCTGGTGCTGCGCTTGTAGTAGAACAAGTACTGCTGTACGATGCCAGCCTGCTGACCATAGGAAGGAAAAGGGTCGCGGCCGCCGAATTCCTCATCAATGAGTCGCTGTATCCAGACATCAATGGGAGCCATCGCGGTACGGCCATAGCCAAAGAGGCAGACGCAGTTTGCTACCTTTTTGCCGACGCCGTCCAGCTCGAGGAGGCGGGAAAAGAGCGCGTCGTCGGGCAGCGCCGCCAGAGCACCGAGGTCGAGTGTGCCGCTGGAAGCCTGAGCGGCAGCGTTCTGGATGTAACGGGTGCGGTAGCCCAGACCACAGCCCATCAGCTGCGCCTCAGAGAGGCCGCAGAGCTGCTGCGGGGTGGGGAAGAGGAAAACTTCATCGCCTTCGGCACTGAGCGGTTCGCCGCAGCACCGGGCAAGGTGTTCCACGGCGGTGCGGATGGCCGGAATGCTCTTGCGCTGGGAGATGAGAAAGGTGATGAGCATTTCCCATGGATCCTGATGCAGGATTCGGATGCCCTGCCCGAAATCGAGCGATTTGTCCAGATAGCTGCTCTGTCCCGCCAAGCTGCACCGCAGCGCGGCATAGTTCCGGCCCAAATCAAAGTAGTCGGCCCAGTACTCCCGATCTGAGCCATACCATGCGGCGTCGTATTGACCATCGCCCAGCGGAGTCAGATAAAGAAGTGCGCCGCCGGAAAGAAAACGGTAGCGCCCGTCGGACAGTTTCTGTGGCCGGAAGCACTGGCCGCTTTCGATGATTTTGTCGAGGTCAAAGTCGTCCTGGATGGCGACGAGCTGATGGGTGAGGGAAACTGTATGCATGGAAAACTCCTTTTTGGAAAAATTGTGGCGATGCCCGATTCGCGGTGGAAACTGATTTCTATCTGTACCCTCTGCGAGGAGGGCGACTTCCAAAGTAGTTAAGCTTTGCACCATCTTTCGGATTTCTATCCACGCCCTCCGCGAGGAGGGCGACCCGAGAAGAAAGAGCAGGTCTAACCTATGGAGCATATTTTTATCCACGCCCTCCGCGAGGAGGGCGACTTCCGTCTGTCCGGCTTCACCAAAGACGAGTTCCTATTTCTATCCACGCCCTCCGCGAGGAGGGCGACCTTGAACACACTCTAGATCATCTGCATACAGCCCTATTTCTATCCACGCCCTCCGCGAGGAGGGCGACCAGTGCTCCCAGAGCAACCGGTTAGGCACGAAAAAATTTCTATCCACGCCCTCCGCGAGGAGGGCGACGTGGCCGCTCACTGTGGTATTATTGGATAGCAAAGAATTTCTATCCACGCCCTCCGCGAGGAGGGCGACCGTTTCACATGACCAACGACGGTATCATTTACAACATTTCTATCCACGCCCTCCGCGAGGAGGGCGACCTACACCTGCTTCTCACTCCCGTTAGGTGGAGAGTAATTTCTATCCACGCCCTCCGCGAGGAGGGCGACTTTCTTCGCATCGACACTTTTCCCTGATGGAGTTGTATTTCTATCCACGCCCTCCGCGAGGAGGGCGACGGCTGTACCGGCATAGTCAAGCCGATGTTGTCAATTTCTATCCACGCCCTCCGCAAGGAGGGCGACCACTGCAATTTCCGCTTGTCCGAACAGATGATGTAATTTCTATCCACGCCCTCCGCGAGGAGGGCGACCTCAAGGGGCAGAAGAAGGTAGTTGGCCGCTATTTATTTCTATCCACGCCCTCCGCGAGGAGGGCGACGGACGCAACGACCACAGGCAGCAATACCGGCACATTTCTATCCACGCCCTCCGCGAGGAGGGCGACCGACAAGCGATAGTGATTACCGCGTAGTAAGCCTATTTCTATCCACGCCCTCCGCGAGGAGGGCGACCTGTCCGGCGAATGGACAAACAAGAAACAGGGCAATTTCTATCCACGCCCTCCGCGAGGAGGGCGACCATCGCAAATAAAGAGCGTCAAGATCTGAACGAATTTCTATCCACGCCCTCCGCGAGGAGGGCGACAGTGCTCCCAGAGCAGCCGCGACGGTACGAAGAAATTTCTATCCACGCCCTCCGCGAGGAGGGCGACGTCTTCAGGAAATCGACGCACGGAAGAAGGCTCGTAAATTTCTATCCACGCCCTCCGCGAGGAGGGCGACCTACATAGAGTATGTTCTGCTCAAGCACCTTGAAATTTCTATCCACGCCCTCCGCGAGGAGGGCGACCGGTTCTTCCGATAGGTCTTGTCCTTCGGCTTGTTATTTCTATCCACGCCCTCCGCGAGGAGGGCGACGAGAATCTGTCCGAAAAAACGACTGAGACCGAGAAATTTCTATCCACGCCCTCCGCGAGGAGGGCGACCAGAGCTGCGAGGAGCTGCAAATCTGCATCTATATTTCTATCCACGCCCTCCGCGAGGAGGGCGACAACTTTTTCGCGGCATCATCATGTCGCAGAAGCAATTTCTATCCACGCCCTCCGCGAGGAGGGCGACTGGTTGTCCAGCCTTTTGGCCAGACGCTTGAGGATTTCTATCCACGCCCTCCGCGAGGAGGGCGACTGGATGATTTCTACATCATCTGTTCGGACAAGAAATTTCTATCCACGCCCTCCGCGAGGAGGGCGACCGCCGTGGCACCGGCGAACGTGCTGGCCGAAACATATTTCTATCCACGCCCTCCGCGAGGAGGGCGACCGCCACCTACGAAAAGCGCGTCCGGCAGGACATGAAATTTCTATCCACGCCCTCCGCGAGGAGGGCGACTGGAGAGGAACGCTCTCAAGTCGAGCAACTCAAATTTCTATCCACGCCCTCCGCGAGGAGGGCGACCTCCACCCCGAGAGTACGCAGCGATGCTGCTGATATTTCTATCCACGCCCTCCGCGAGGAGGGCGACTCCAGAACCTCTCCGGCTCCGCCTACACCATCAAATTTCTATCCACGCCCTCCGCGAGGAGGGCGACAGGGTACGGCGCAGGATCGGCAGCGTCTTGGCGAATTTCTATCCACGCCCTCCGCGAGGAGGGCGACATGCTCATAGTCTTATTTTACCGTCCCTTTCAGATTTCTATCCACGCCCTCCGCGAGGAGGGCGACTCTCGCAGATGTTTCTCCAGTGCCGCCTGAGAAATTTCTATCCACGCCCTCCGCGAGGAGGGCGACCTACCGGGCGTAAAGCCCGCAACATTAACAAATTATTTCTATCCACGCCCTCCGCGTCCTTACTCGGTCACTTTTGTATTTCTATCCACGCCCTCCGCGAGGAGGGCGACCGTCACGGCCCAGCGGCGCATCGAGGAGGTGCGGATTTCTATCCACGCCCTCCGCGAGGAGGGCGACTCCCGGCTGTCGATGATGCGCTGCACATCCCTGTTATTTCTATCCACGCCCTCCGCGAGGAGGGCGACATCAAGCAAGACGGATCTGAGCTTGTCCGGGATAGATTTCTATCCACGCCCTCCGCGAGGAGGGCGACGATAGCGGCCTGTTCACGCTGATGTTTGGTGCTGGATTTCTATCCACGCCCTCCGCGAGGAGGGCGACTTCGGAGGTTTAGGATGACAGTTGAATGTTTGAAATTTCTATCCACGCCCTCCGCGAGGAGGGCGACCTGCTTCCGCTGGACGAATTCACAGAGCAGCTGGGTATTTCTATCCACGCCCTCCGCGAGGAGGGCGACCTGCTTTCAGGATGCCGTTGACGTAGTTCCACTTGCATTTCTATCCACGCCCTCCGCGAGGAGGGCGACCTCGTGCATCGCCGCCAAAGGTTCAACCATGCCCGATTTCTATCCACGCCCTCCGCGAGGAGGGCGACGTGATTTTCTGCTTCAACTCGGCATCTGCCTGCTGATTTCTATCCACGCCCTCCGCGAGGAGGGCGACGGCAGGAGTGCAGGCTTACGAATCTACACACACAGATTTCTATCCACGCCCTCCGCGAGGAGGGCGACGCATTGACTAGCACTACTGATGAGCTGCCACGAGTTATTTCTATCCACGCCCTCCGCGAGGAGGGCGACAGACGAGTGCTGCGGCGAGGAAACTACACGAAAGATTTCTATCCACGCCCTCCGCGAGGAGGGCGACGCTGTGTAGCCATTTCGGGTGCGCTGGAAGGTGCAGATTTCTATCCACGCCCTCCGCGAGGAGGGCGACCAATCCGCATTAGCGGGCTGATATATTCCGGCAGGGATTTCTATCCACGCCCTCCGCGAGGAGGGCGACCGATTGTTATACGAAATAGATATAACTATAGGATATTTCTATCCACGCCCTCCGCGAGGAGGGCGACTAAAAGCCCTGCACCGTGTCAGTGCAAGGCAAAAATTTCTATCCACGCCCTCCGCGAGGAGGGCGACCAAAAAAGCGTAAATACCTATTGACAACTACGCAAATTTCTATCCACGCCCTCCGCGAGGAGGGCGACTAGGACCATCCCGGTCTTCTCTCCCGGGGTGTAGATATTTCTATCCACGCCCTCCGCGAGGAGGGCGACAAGTACGACTGATCGACGGAAACGCTCTTGAACAGATTTCTATCCACGCCCTCCGCGAGGAGGGCGACCGGCGAGCTTCGTTTCGCGTTACCCAGCTATTGGTATTTCTATCCACGCCCTCCGCGAGGAGGGCGACAGCAAAAACAGAGACAAAATCTCTATTTTCAAACAAATTATACAACATTCTGCACGAATTTAGAAGAGCCTTGATTTACAACGGGTCAAAGAACTATCCAAATCATGCAAAATGACACAAAAATCCGGTGCGAAGGTGCCGGAAAGATGCTGAGAACTCACCCTTCGCACCGGGGCGCAAAACTCAGAACAACAGCAGGCCGTCCTGCTCGAAGGGCGGATGAACGCCGATATGCTCCACCTTGCTCTTATAGTTGTTGCCCAGCTGGTAGAAGCGCAGGCTGTCCAGCGCGGGGTCGATGAGGGCCGTCAGCTCCGCCTTGAGAACGGCATACTGCGCGGCATCCAGCAGACACTCGAACACGGAGTTCTGCACCCGCTGGCCGTGGTCCACACAGCGCTTGGCGACTTTGCGCAGACGTCTGCGCCCGGCAGGAGTTTCGGTGTTGACGTCGTAGGTGATAAGGACCAGCATACACATCCCTCACTTCCAGAAAAATGGCGGGTAAAGCTCCATATCGCCCCGCAGGGTGCGGGCCAGAAGCAGAGCCTGCACATAAGGCACGAGGCCCCACGGAAGCTTTTCGTTCAGGAACGGGTGGGTGATGGTCTCCTGCTTGCGGGTCTGCCACCCGCCCAGAAAGGCGCGGCGGCCCTCATCGGTGAGAAGGACAGCCCCGTTTTCCTGCGTCTGGAAATGCTTCGGCGTCATGATTTTCTGGTTGATGCAGGAGAGCACGAAGCGGTCTGCGTAAACAGTGCGCAGTTCTTCCATGAGGTCGAGGGCGAGGCTCCTGCGCCCGGGCCGGGCGCGGTGGAGAAAGCCGACGTAGGGGTCGAGGCCCACACTCTGAAGAGCCGCTGTGCAGTCGGAGGCCAGAAGCGAATAAGCGAAGGAGAGCAGGGCATTGGTGTTGTCCAGAGGCGGGCGGCGGCTCCGGCCGGCAAAAGAAAAATCATCGTGCTGCTGCAGGATGAGTGAATCAAAGCAGTCGAAATACCGCTGTGCCGCCTCGCCCTCCAAGCCGCGAAGCTGGTCGAGGTCGTCGCACTGCTCGATAAGGGGCAGCGCCGCCGCCAGCTGAGCGCTGGTGCGCTTGAGCTGTTCCACCGGCACCCGCTGGGGGTGGTCGCGGGTGGCCCGTTCCAGCACCCAGCGGGCGTTATAGACTTTGCCCAGGATGAAATTGCGCGCATAGAGACAGCTCTCTGCCTCGCTGTCTGCGATGCGGTACTGGGTCTGCCGCAGCAGGACGTTGCCCCGCTCTTCGCCTACGGCCCGGGCCAGAAAGCGTCCCTGCGGGCTGAAAAAGCTCAAATCGACCCCGAGGTGGGCGCATTTGCCCATCAGGGCAGGGCTTGCGCCGGGATAGCTGAAGCAGACGATGCCTTCCAGCGTGTGGAGCGGGACCCGGCCCATTTCAGCCTTGTTGCAGAGCAGGACGATGTTCTCCCCCTCGAGGGAAAGGTAGGCGTCCTTGTTGAGAACGTAGAGCGTGTTCAAAAACTTTCTCATGGCGCGGCCTCCTGTATCTCGTCCAGATGGGCGCGGAGATAGGCTTTCGGGTCGGCACGCTGATACAGCACGGGGAGGCAGAGCTCTTTGAGGGAGCAGGCGCTGCAGTGGGTGCTGGGCTTTGACTTGGGGGTATAGCCCCGGGCAAAATAGGCGTGCATCTCATCGGCCATCTTCTGGGTGGCCTGGCGGAGTTCTTCGGTCAGCGGCACGACCTCCCGCCGCCGCGTTTCCTCGTAGAAGAGCGCACCCTCCGGGATGCTGCACACCAGCATCTCTTCCAGCGCCATGGCCTGTGCGCAGAGCTGCAGCCGGTCAGCGTCACTGGCCTTGGCGCGGCCATGCTTGTACTCGACAGGCATGGGCTTCCAGAGCCCTTCCGTGCTTTGCAGGGGGATGCCCTCCGGGTCGGCCCGGAACTCGACGACATCGCAGTTTCCGCTCAGGCCCAGCCGACGGCTGACCACCTGCATCCCTCGGGTGATGAGCAGGCCGCCGCGCCGTTCGGTCTGGTCTGCGTCATGACAGCGGGCGTGGTCGAGCTGGCCTTCGACGGTGCGGCGGTTCTCCGCCCACTGCTGCTCCAGATGGATGAGCGCCCACTGGCGGCGGCAGAAGCAGAAGTGCTGGATGCCCGACAGGGGCAGCCAGTCGTCCGGGCCGGCCATCAGGACAGCCTCTCGCAGGTGACTCCTTCCGGCAGAGTGTCTGCCACCGTGACGGTGTAGTCGCGGTAGCTGCGGGCGGCGTCCACATCGGGCTTGCGCTGGACGGCGACGGAGTCGAAGAGCTTATAGGCCGGGGCATTGCCCAGCTCAGAATCGTGCTTGAACACGATGAGCTCCCGCACGGCCATCTTGCCCCGGGCGGCGCTGTGGTCGTTCTCGAACATATTCAGGATGGCAGTCCACAGAAGTTTCAAATCATCCTCGGAGAAGCCGGTGGTCTTCCGGGCGAGGTTGGCCGAGACATAGCCCTCGGCGCGGTAGAGGGCGTAAGGCACGATGTGCTTGCGGCCCATCTCGGTACCCTTCTTCTCGGCATCGGCCTCGGTGGTGATGGCCACGCGGGTGATGGTGACTTCCTGCGGGACGATGGGGTCCACCGAGCGGGCAAAGCTCAGCTGGACGGGGCCGCGCACCTGACCGCAGTTCAGCGCACCCTTGACGAAGGTGGTCATGACGGCACCGAAGGTGCGGATGTCGAAGTAGTTCTCACACATATAGTCCCGCAGCTTGGCATCGATGTCGGGGTCGGCCTTTTTGGCGGCTTTCAGGTCGGGGTCGATGCCCAGAGTTTTGATGGCCTCGGCGTCGCTGCGGTTGAGGGGAACGCCGTCCTTGATGTAGATACGATAGCCTTTTTCGTCCTCTTTCAGGGTCTCGACATAGTTGCGGATCTTCCGCTTGAGGCAGACATCGGTCACCAGACCGTAGCCCGTCTCGGGGTCGATGCGGGGCATATTGCCTGCGTCGGGGTCGCCGTTGGGATTGCCGTTCTCGACGTCGAACAGGATGACGAAATCATAGCGGTTCTTGATGGGCTCAGACATGGTTTATTCCTCCTCATTCTTTTTGGCGTAGCGTTTCTGGGTCTGGTGGTAGTAGCCGATCTCAAAGGCACCCTGCTCCGGCAGGCTGAGCCGCGCCGGGAAGCCTGTCTCGGGCAGCTGGGCCATCAGCTCGGTGAGCTGTTTGCTGAAATGCACCTCGTTGGGGGTGCTCATCTTCTGCAGATGCTTCTGAGCCAGCTTGACCAGCGTAGGGAAGGCCGTTGCCGGGGTGGCACAGGCCGAGTTGAAGTACCGGTCTTTGATGGTGGCGTTGATGCCGGGATTGGCGACGCTCTGGATCGTCTCCAGCACAGAGAAGAGACGCCCCAGAACATAGGGGACATTGCTGCTTTCATTCAGGCTCACGGTAAATACCTCCTTGTTGAGCTCGGTGGGGTAGTTGCGGAGATAGTAGGCTTTCAGGATAGCGGCGCGGCCCCGGGTGACTTCCCGTTCGGCCCGGATGCGGAGGGTCACGCCGTTGAGCAGGGTGGCGGGATAGGGTCCGCCGGTGAGGATGGCCCGGAGCAGATCGCCCACCAGCTGGGGCGATGGATTTTTGTCCCGGGATCTCTGGTTGACCGTCTCCTGCGCCAGCGCCCAGACCGACAGGTTTTCCCGCTTGTCGAAGGCGGGGCGGGTGATGCTGAGCCGGTCGGCATGGTCCTGCAGATTTTTGGCAAACTGTCCGAAGCTGCTGTGCAGGAAGAACCGGACGGAGAGCCGGGCCGCGTTGGGCGAGATGCCCAGCACATAGAAGTTCTGGTTCGGGTCCAGCTTGTCGTCGAGGAAGGAGACGGGGCGTCCCTGAGAAAGGGCTTTCAGTGCGGCGGCAAGGTCGCTTTCCGAGACGCCGCGCGCCTCGGCACCGCCGCAGAAAAACATCAGCATGGCATTTGAGTAGGCGGGGACGGCGTTTTCGGCCCAGCAGACGATGGTGGTGTCGCCGATGCGCTGGCAGCAGTTCCGGTCAGCCAGCAGCAGATTGAGGGCCGTGGTGTAGGCGAAGGCCGCGTACTCGCTGACGGGGGCGTTGGCACCCTGCTCATGGCCATAGGAGCAGAAAGCGGGTGCGTTGAAGGAGACCAGTGCCGCACCGGCGGCCTGTGCGCCCATCACACCTTTGATGGCGGGGTGGATGCGGGCGATGCCGGCCTCTTTGCCGGTGATGAGGCAGCGGGCCGTCTCGGCGTCGGCATCAGAGGTGTCAAAGGCGGACTGCCAGGCGTCCCGGATGGCGTCATCTGTGGTGGCCAGCCAGTGGGCACCGTCGGGAGATTCGTAGCCGAACACAAGGTTCGCGTTGTTGTTCAGGTCGGCCCACTGCTTTGCCAGCAGCGGGTGGGCGGGGGCTGTATCCGGCTCCCAGCTGTCAAAAAAGGCGAGGATGGCTTTGGCGGCAGGGGAGTCCACACCGTCGAGCACCTTGTGGTGAAGGGAGGCACAGGCCTCGAAGCACTGGCGGGAGCGCTCGGGCTTGCCCTTCTCGTCTGCGCCCAGCAGATAGGACGTATTGTCGCACAAAAAGTTCGCGGCGACGCCGGAGGCGCGCTTGACCCGGTGGGGGACAGGGAGCTCACGGGGGGCGATGACGGTCTTTTTGCCCTTGGGGACTTCCTGCCGCAGGTCGTTGAGGGCGAGGAGCTGGCCGTCGGGGCCGAGGCGCAGCTCATAGCTGACTTTGAACTTACTGTCCCAGCCGGGGGCCTCCACCTTGCCCTGCTTCAAGAGCTGTTCATAATAGGCGGTGAGTGCCTGGAGTATCATGTAAACACCTCCACGTCCCGGCATTCCATCACGCCGTCCACCAGCTTTGCGCGGAAGAACTGGCTGCGGATGTTGGCCGGATCAGAGTAATCGAGGCTGTGGAGCATGAAGCCGAGGTCCTGCGTGACCTTCAGCGCCGGAATGCTGCCGCCCGGCCACTCCCGGAAATTGGCCGGGAACTCCCGGCACCCGAAACAGGGCTGGTGATAGCACTGGCCTTTGCGCAGACGGCGGCGCAGGATGTCCTGGAACTTGCCGGGATTGTCGCTGGGGGCGGCCTTGTCCGTCAAATCAAAGTGACACTCGATGACGTAGTGGACGTCCTGCAGGACCATCGCGGCCCGCTGCTGGATGTCCTCCGGGGTGTAGAGCACCGGCGGCGTGCCGCCTTTGGCCGCACTGAGGACGGCGGAGGACAGCAGGGTGGACTTGACCTCGTTGCGCCGGATGTTGGTGAACCGGATAGGCCGCTGGGTGTACTCCTCGGTAGACGCTTCATCCTCGGGGTCAAGGCCGAAGGGCTTGAGCAGATAGATGCGGTCGACCGTATAACGCAGCCCGGGGTGCCAGTAGATGGCTTCCACAAGGCCCCGCGCGGCGGATGGAGTGATCATGTCGTAGCTCACACGCTCGGTCTTCATTTCCGGACGAGTGAAACAGGCATAGTCGCCCCACACCTCAATGAGCATGGACATCAGCATCGCCTCCTTTCCGGGTGAAGTTGAATTTTCAGACGAAGATGAATATCAGTCATTGAAACCACCTCTTTCTTTTAGAAGTAAAGGCCGATGCCCGTCTCCACATCCATGGCAAGGCCGGTCTTTTCACTGTAGCAGCCGGTGTCGGTGAGGATGGCGGAACCATCGGGCCGCAGTTCCAGCGCCCCGGCGGCATCGAGCTTGTCGAACTGGTCCTTATAGCAGGAGACGCTGTAAACGCCCAGCTTCCGCAGCAGCGTCCGGGTAACATGACCGCTGCGCAGCTGCTCACAGAGGGCCGCGCCCTCGCCGACGGGCAGATAGACCGTGCGGGCAGCGTTCTCGATGAGGCGGAATTCCTCCGCCACCTGCGCGAAGGGGAACTGGCAGCCCCGGATGCCCCGGAGAAAGGCATCCAGAATGCCGTGCTTGTCCACGGCGTCGGGGCCGCGCAGGTCGGAAAGCTCGTTGAAGTAGCGCTGAATGGCCCGGGGCGTGTCCAGTGTGTCCTGATGCCGGGCGGTGTAGTCCAGCGCGCTGACGTTCTGCTTGAGCATTTGGGGCGTGGAACACTCGTCCAGCCGGAACCGGTAGACGATGCTTTCCTCTGCGCCCCGCCGCCCCTCGCGGTTGCAGCGCCCGGCAGTCTGTAAGAGCGAGTCAAGACCGCACTGCTCCCGGTAAGCGACGGGAAAATCCACGTCCACGCCCGCCTCGATGAGAGAGGTGGACACCACCCGGCAGGGCAGACCCTCTTTCAGCCGCTGGCGGATGTCGTCCAGCTGACGGCGGCGGTCGGCGGCGCAGAGCAGGGTGGTCAGGCAGTAGCTGCCCTCGGCGGGCAGGGACTCATAGAGCTGCTGGGCCGTCTTGCGGCGGTTGACCACGCAGAGCACCTGCGGATGATTTGCCAGCCGGGCGGCGAACTCCTCCTGCGGCAGGGTGCCGAGGTCTTGCAGTGTGGTGCGCCGGAGCACTTCGTAGAGGCGGGCCGCGTCGGGCGTGATCTCCTGCGGGTGAAGCTCCGGCGCAAAGCGCCGGAACAGCGGCTCAAGGGCAGGCTGGGTGGCCGTGCAGAGGACAGCCGTGGAGTGGTAATGCTGGATGAGCTGGGCGATGGCGCTGACGCAGGGGGCAAGGTAGTCGCCCGGGAGGGTCTGCGCCTCGTCGAAGATGATGACGCTGTCGGCGATGTTGTGGAGCTTGCGGCAGCGGCTGCTGCGGTTGGCGTAGAGCGACTCGAAGAACTGCACCGCCGTCGTCACCACGACGGGGGCGTCCCAGTTTTCGCTGGCCAGCATCTGGCGGTACTGGGCGGGGGTCAGGTCGTCCTGCTCAACAGTCTTGTACTCGGCGTTGGAGAAGTCGGCCAGAACATTTTCTGCGCCCAGCAGGCCCGAGAAGACGGCGGCGGTCTGGTCAATGATGGACATATAAGGAATGACATAGATGACCCGCTTCATCTTCTGGGCGGCGGCGTGCTCCAGCGCAAAGGCGAGGGAGGCAAAGGTCTTGCCGCCGCCGGTGGGTACGGTGAGGGTGTAGAGCCCCTGCGGGCCGTGCGCGCCTTTCCCGAGGCAGGCGCGGAGGACAGTGTTGCGCTGGACGCTGACGGGCGAGGGAGACTCGGCCCTGAGATAACGCTGCGCCTGTGCCGAGACGATGTCCCGCAGCGCGGCGATGTCCGTGCCGCTGCCCCGGGGTGCGGCCTTGCCGTCCATGAAGGTCTCGGTGTCGATGAAATCGGCGTCCACAAGGCAGGAGTAGAGCATCCGGGTAAAGAATGCGAGGCTCAGCGGGTCGGCGCAGGCCCACGCGGGCGGCGTCGAGGCGGGGAGCGTTACTTCCTGCCAGCCGTCGTAGGGGGCTACCGGCTTCTTGCTCCGGCCCAACAGGGTGGCGTCGCCCGGGTCATCGGCGGGGCTCCCGCCGTCGGGCAGGCCGCTGTGGTGTCCGGCCACGGCAAAGGCAGTGTGGAGATGGTGGCGAACCCAGGCCTCCTGCGCCCCGGCGGTGGAGTGGTCCACCTTGGGGCCGCCTTTGAGCCGCAGCTGGAAGGCGTCGCTGTACTTCCCGACGTCGTGGAGCCACGCGGCAAATTCGGCCTCGCTCTGCGCCCCGAAGGGGGCTGCGAAGGAACCGGCCAGCCTGGCAGTGCCGGCGAGATGGTCGTAGACGGTCTGGGTGCGGGTGCCGTCCTCGCTGATGTGGGCAAGACGTGTGGAGTGCTCCATAAAATGACCTCCTGACTCTGGTTTGCAATAAGGATACGCTTTTGAAAAAGCGGCTGTCAACAAAACGCGCTTTTCAACGAAAAATTCTGGGACTTTGCACAAAAAGCAGACGGAAAAATCTGCAATGTGCCAAAGAAGAAAGAAACGAGTTTTTCTTGTTTTTATGATAATGCAAATACTGTCCAATAAACTGGACTTTTACTGATTTTTCAGGCAAAAATGAAAAGAGAGCTGCGTTTTCAGTACTGCGGGAGGAAGACCGCCCGTCGGCAGCGAAAAAATGAAGATGTTGTGTACAACAACACCGCATTAAGATGGAATTAAGGCAGGGTTAAGAAAACTGCAAGAAAAGTGCCGAGTTATTCCATCTTGGAATGGACTTTCGGGAAAATCAAGGCGAATATCCCCCTTTTCATTTGCTGAAATCTGTTGTATTATGAATAACAGATATGGAATCTGAGAAAAAAGCGCCGCGATGAAGCGCAAACAGGAATGATAAGAAAAATAAAGGGCAATAAGGGGAAAGCTACGATGGACGAAAAAGATTACGAGCTGCTGCACGCGCTGGACGAGACGCGCAACATCACCCACGCAGCGGATAAACTGTACATGACCCAGTCGGCACTGTCCAAGCGCATCAAGGCGCTGGAACAGGAGCTGGGGGTGGAGATCGTCCTGCGCTCACGGCAGGGCATCCGCTTCACGCCGGCCGGTGAACAGGTGCTGCTCCACAGCGCTGCCGCCGCCCGCGAGATGGAAAAGATGCGCCGCCAGCTGGCCTCCATCCAGGGCGAAGCCTGCGGCACCCTGCGGGCCGGCATCTCGGTGAACTTCTCCTACTACCGCCTGCCCGAGGTGCTGACGGAATACCACAAAGCCTACCCAAAGGTACGCCTCGACATCGCCACCGGCCACAGCCGGAACATCTACCAGCAAATGCTGGACTCTTCGCTGGACGTGGCAGTGCTGCGGGGCGAGTATCCGTGGGACGGCACCCAGTTCCTGCTTTCGCAGGAGAATATCTGCCTGATCTGCAGCGAGGAGAACAAGGACAGGCCCATCTCCGATTACCTTTATATCGACCACAGCAGCGACGCCACCATCAGCGCCCAGATGGCCCGCTGGCGCTATGAGAACGGCGTGACCAACGATGCGGGCAATTTTGTGGTGGACAACATCATGGTCTGCCGTGAGATGGTGGAGCGGGGCCTCGGCTGGGCGCTGATGCCGGAAGTGGCGCTGGATAACTTCAAGGGCTATGTCAAGCCCTGCACCTTCGAGAACGGCGAGCCCTTTGTCCGACGCACCTATATTTTCTGCCAGAGAGACGCAGCCGCCCTGCCGCAGGTGCAGCTCTTTATGGACATGCTCAAGAAGCACCGCTGAGAGGAGAAAAACATGGAAACGACTGTTTCGCTGGTCCAGATGCTGGATGCACGGGAGCGCCGGGTGCAGCATCAGCAGGAGCTGCTGGTCCGGTACCACAAGCCTCTCATCTGCTTTACCATGAATATCTGCGGCCCGATAAAGGATTCGCCCCTCATCCGGCAGGGCTTTGCGCGGGGGCGTCAGTTGCTGCGCCAGCAGTTTCTGCGGGCAAAGCTGACGCCGCTGTATCAGGACGCCGTCCGGGAAGTGACCGGCTGTGAGGCGTTCTATGTGCTGGACGCCGACCCGCTGACCATCAAGAAATTCACCACCGACATCGAGGACGCCACCCCGCTGGGGCGGCTGTTCGACATGGACGTCATCCGTCCGGACGGCCTCAAAGTGGACAGAGAAGAGCTGGACCTCGAAGGCCGCCGCTGTCTTATCTGCGGCGGGCCTGCTAAGGTGTGCAGCAGCCGCCGCATCCATACCGTGGCCGAACTGCAGGAAAAGACGACGGAGATCCTGACCGAGGCCCGGGACGCGCAGGACATTGCCGACGCGGCCCGTCTGGCCGTCCGCGCCCTGCTCTACGAAGTGACCACCACCCCGAAGCCCGGCCTTGTGGACCGGCGCAACAGCGGAAGCCATAAGGACATGGACGTCTTCACCTTCATGGACAGCGCTGCGGCGCTCTACCCCTATTTTGAAGCCTGCGCCCGGACGGGCCGCGAGACGGCGGAACAGCCCGCGCCCGAGACGTTCGCGGCCCTGCGGCCTCTGGGTCGTGAGGCCGAGGGCGAGATGCTGGATGCCACCGGCGGCGTCAACACCCACAAGGGCGCGGTCTTTTCGGTGGGCATCGTCTGCGCGGCGCTGGGACGCCTCGACCGCTCCCTCTGGGCCGAAGCAGCCCGCGTTCTGGCGGAAGTATCCGCAATGACGGCGGGCCTGACCGAGAAGGATTTTGCAGGCGTCACTGCCGAGAACGCCGCCACCGTGGGCCAGAAGCTTTATATCCGGTACGGCATCACCGGTGTGCGGGGGCAGGTGGAAGCTGGACTTCCCGCAGTGCTGAATGTCGGTCTGCCGGTGCTGGAAGAGGGCCTTGCCAAGGGTTACGACTTCGACCGCGTCGGCGGCGGCGCACTGCTGGCCATCCTGGCCAACAGCACCGATACCAACATCATTGCCCGCTCGAGCCGGGAGCGTCAGCTGGCCCTCACCGAAGAACTGAAAGCCCTTCTGGCCCAGACACCTTACCCGGATAAAGATGCCCTCGCGGCGCTGGATGACCGGTTCATTGCGGAAAATCTCTCGCCCGGCGGCAGTGCCGACCTGCTGGCGCTGACCTGGCTGCTCCATTTTGTTACTACTGAGAGGAATATCGATGAGTGAATATACAATTTCGCGGGTCTATCCGACCGATAAAACCGTTCTGGCCCAAATCGACACACTGCTGAGTCAGGAGGGCATCCGCCGCGACGGCAATCTGGACTACATCTGCGCCATGTTCGACGAGGAATACAACGTCATCGGCACCGGCAGCTGCTTCGGCAACACCCTGCGGTGCTTCGCCGTCAGCAGCGCCCATCAGGGCGAGGGTCTGCTGAACCAGATCATCACCCACCTCATCGAGGTGCAGTGTGCGCGGGGGAATATGCACCTGTTTCTCTACACCAAGGTGAAAAGCTCCAAGTTTTTCGGCGACCTCGGCTTCTACGAGATCGCCCAGGTGGAGGATACCCTTGTCTTCATGGAGAACCGCCGCGACGGTTTCGGGGCCTATCTGCGCGATCTGGAAAAGACCAGGACCGAGGGCAAAAGTGCGGCCCTCGTCATGAACGCGAACCCTTTTACCCTCGGTCATCAGTATCTTGTGGAAAAAGCCGCTGCCGCCTGCGACACGCTCCACCTGTTCGTGGTCAGTGAGGACGCCAGCCTCGTGCCTTTCGCCGTGCGCAGGAAGCTGGTGGAGGCGGGCGTGGCCCATCTGCCCAACGTCGTGCTCCACGACAGCGGCCCCTACATCATCTCGAATGCCACCTTCCCCAGTTACTTCCTGAAGGATGAGGCAGCTGTCATCGACGGCCACGCCCGGCTGGACCTCGCCGTCTTTACGAAAATCGCGGCGGCGCTGAACATCACCGCCCGCTATGTGGGCGAGGAGCCTGCCAGTCAGGTGACGGGGCTTTACAACCAGATCATGTGCGAGCAGCTGCCCAAAGCGGGCATCGAGTGTGTCGTTGTACCCCGCAAAGAAGCAAACGGCAAGGCCATCAGTGCTTCCACCGTCCGCCAGTGCCTGCAGAGCGGCGACTGGGATACCCTCGAGACGCTGCTGCCCAAGACCAGCCTCGACTATTTCCGCAGCCCGGAGGCAGAGCCGGTGCTGGCACGCATCCGCAATGCGGGCAATGTCGTGCATTACTGAGAAGAACTTCCTCTCTCTTTGTGGTCATGACAACGAAAAGCGCAAACCAAAAAAAGCAGACGCTGCACAAAGCGTCTGCTTTTTTTGTATCATTCAGTTTGTGGTCTGGGCGGCGGACTGTATCATCTTCCAGACAGACTCGATGCTCTGGCGTATCTGAGCCAGCGTGGCGATGTCCTCGTCACTCATCCGGGAAGCCGGGGGAGAGAGCACCGTCTTGGCAGAAGTCACCGTGCCGGTGAGCTGGATGTGGACGTTGTGGTCCGGGATGGTCAGCAGCACATGGATGGGCGTGGTCTTCGAGAAGAGAGCGTCCGTCGAAAAGCCGAGCACGAGGGTCGTGCCGTCGGCTGCGGCGGGGAACTGATAGTAGCGGTAGCCGTCTCGCGCGGCGGAAGGAGAGACTTTTTTCAGCCCCTTGAGCGAGAGGGTGAAGCCGGAAAGCTCCTGCAGCTCGACCTTGTTCGTCTCGACGCCCAGCACGGCGGCAGCCTGCGTCTGGGAGATGTAGTCTCCGAGGCTCCACTCGGGCAGAAGAACGCTTGCGAGGGAGAGTTTATCGGTGACATCCTGACGCAGAACAGTGTAGAGCTGCCCGATGTCGAAAAGCGTCTCTTCCGAGTCGATATAGACCCGGGTGAAGGGAGACGTCTTGACGGAGTCGTCTTCGTTGAGCTGGTAGAAGGAAAGCTGCAGCTTTCCGGGCGCATACTGCCCACTGACGCTTCCGCTGGAAGCGTTCACCCGCTCGAGGATGTTCAGCAGCGGCGGCTTATCCGGGCTGTTGGGCGCTATCTCATACCGGAATGTGAAGGATGCACCGGTTTGCAGAGCCGAGATTTTGCTGTGCAGCTGGAAAAAGACCACGCCCACAGCGGCCGCTACGGCCACCAGCACGACCGCTAAAGCAACAAAAAGCGGATTGACACGTTTTTTTGGAGATGCCATCTGCAAGACCTCCTGTCATAGACTCTATGGTTATAGCATACGAGCAGGCAGACGAAATGTCAAGCCGGAACTTGACGTTATCAGACGGTCAGCGTATACTGTCTGATACATCTTATATAAGGTAAAGGGAGGAAGAGATGAAAATAGCGATACTTGGCACCAGCGGCAGCGGAAAATCCACGCTGGCAAAGCGCCTGGGGGAGAGATATGGCCTGCCGGTGCTCTATATGGATACCGTGCATTTCCTGCCCGGCTGGGTGGAGCGGCCCTTCGCCGAGGAAGAAGCCATGGTCCGGCAGTTTCTCGACGAGAACGCAGGCGGCTGGGTCATCGACGGCAATTATACAAAGACCTGCTATGCCCGTCGGCTGGAAGAAGCGGATAAAATCATCGTGCTCTGGTTTTCACCGCTGGTCTGCCTTTGGCGGGCGGTACGGCGCTGGCAGCAGAACAAAGGCCGTGTGAGGGAGTCGTCTGCGCCCGGGTGCGAAGAGAAGATAGATGCCGAATTCGTCCGCTGGATCCTCCACGATGGGCGCACAAAGCAAAAGTGGGCGAAGATGGAGAGGATCGGGGAAAAGTACCCGGAGAACTATATATTGATCCGGAATCAGCGGGAGCTGGATGGGTTCTTGAAGAAACTTTGAACTGGTTGTCGCGCCGGTGGCGCGGGGGTAGAGCGCTTTTGCATTGGGGCTAAGTTCTCTTTTGCGTGCCAAAAGAGAACCAGAAATGGTTCTCGCGGCTGTGCGCGGGGCAGAGCGCTTTTTCATTAAGGCTGATTGTTCTCTTTTGATGTCAAAAGAGAACCAGAAAACCACCAGCGATTTCGACGC